>Ga0308411_10000258_pt1 | contig 34052 bp, 24 predicted proteins | sample HotsprottomLayer_2_FD_203530 | JGI IMG/M metagenome (GOLD analysis project Ga0308411, IMG submission 203530) | Hot spring phototrophic mat microbial communities from Octopus Spring, Yellowstone National Park, Wyoming, United States -... | ecosystem: Environmental > Aquatic > Thermal springs >... | reverse complement strand
CGTACACATCGGCACAATCGTCGAGATTTTGCCGCCCTTGGCCGTCGAGGGGCACATGAAGATCGACAGATAGGCGTTACGAGCAAAATCGCCACTGCCGCCAATGCCGTTCATCATGGTCTGGCCACCGACATGGGTGGAGTTGACGTGGCCGTACAGATCCACCTCCAGGGCCGTATTCATGGAGATCACTCCCAACTGACGCAGCAGAGCGGGATTGTTGGAAATCTCCTGCGGCCGCAATACGATCCGGGGCAAGAAGTAATCGAGGTTCTGGGTCAACTCTTTCATCTGCTCGGGAGCCAGCGTCAAGGCACAGGTACTGGCACCGAGCAGCCGACCGGCCTTCATCAACTCGAACGCCGCCGATTGATAGACCTCGGTATACATGGTGAAGTTGGGGATGTCGCGATTAGCTCCGAGGCATTCCATGACAGCATTGGCGACATTGCCGACCCCACTTTGCAGGGGCAAGAATTCCGCAGGGATACGATGCGCCGCCATCTCGTCGAGCAGAAATCGCACTACATGCGTCGCGATAGCCTGACTGACCTTATCGGCGGGATCGAAGCCACCCAGTTCATCAGGCTGGTTGTGTTCGACGATGGCCACGATCTTTTCTGGATCGACGCGGGCATAGGTTTTGCCGATACGCTGCAGCGGGTGGTCGAGATCGAGAGCGTGGCGATGGGGAGGCGGTTTAGGAATCAGGATGTCGGCCATGTCGCTGATGCGGCGATCCTGGGCATGATTGATCTCGATGATCACCTTCTTGGCGACCTGCAAGAAAGTGGGCGAGGCCCCGATGGAAGTGGTCAGGTAGACCCGGCCATCAGCGGTAACCTCGGTGGCTTCGATAACCGCCACATCGACATCGCCAAAGAACCCAAATAGTACCGACTGGGGCAAATGAGACAAGTGCATGTCTACGAAGGCCACGCGGCCATCGTTGATGCGTTTGCGGAGCGGAGCGGAAGATTGATAGGGAGCGCGCCAGGAAATCGCGTCGGCGTTGGCTAGAGCATCGTCCAGGCTGGCTCCCGTGGAGGCTCCCGTCAGGACACGGATCTGAAAAGGCTGGCCCGCGTCGTGCAATTGCTTGGCACGGCCGGCCAGTGCCCAAGGTACTGCCTTGGCCGCCCCTGCTGCCGTGAACCCACTGAAAGCTACTGTTGATCCATGTGGGATCAACTCGGCCGCTTCCTCGGCCGTCCTTGTTGGAAACGAACTTGCTGCCATCCTGCTCTCCCGTTGCGAGGCGAAAGTCTGAACAACCCATGCCGGCTCGAGGAGAGGCTGTCAGTGACCGGCCGGCTCACACAATTCCGTCAGCACGCCGAAGGTACTCTTGGGATGCACGAAGGCAATTCGCATGTGATGAGCACCTGGCCGCGGCGTTTCGTCGATCATCCGCAACCCGGACTGTTTCAGTTCGGCGATGCGATCCTCGAGTTTCTCCACTGTGTAGGCGATGTGGTGCAACCCTTCGCCACGCTTCTCTAGAAAGGCTGCCACCGTGCTGCTGGGATCGCTCGGTTCGAGCAACTCCAAGCGCACATCGCCGACCCGGAAAAAGCCGACGCGGACTTTCTGATCGGCCACTTCCTCGATCCCCTCGAAGACGGCTCCGAGCGTCCCTTCGTAGAACGCTCGCTGCGATTCGATGGAACGGACGGCAATGCCGATGTGATTGACAGACTTCACAGCAGTCATGGTGCAGCAACCTCCAGTTAATGGCGACAACAATTCAGCAGGCTCCAGTCAGCTTCTGTGCAGATCACTCGAACTCCAGCAGCACCTGACCACCTTGCACGAAGTCGCCTACCTTGACAGGAATCTTGGCCACCTTGCCGGATATCGGAGCAGTGATGACGGTTTCCATCTTCATGGCTTCGAGAACCATCAGGACATCGTTAACCTGGATAGCCTGTCCGGGTTGGGCGTTGATCTTGACGATTGAGCCGGAAATGGGGCTGCGACAGACCTTGGCCTCGTCGGCAACAGGGGTGTTAGCAGCAGTCGGGGCAGCCACCTTGGATGCAGCCACTGGAGCCGCACCCGGAATGCGAGTAGCGGTGGGGGGAAGATAGGTGGGCACATGTGGTTCGGGTTCGGCAACCTCGACATCAACCTCGTAGACCTTGCCATCGACCGTGATCTTGAGCTTCAAGGGGTGGTACTCCTTCCTGGACCCGCTTGCCGAATGCCTGTTGGGGCGATCGGTCAGGATTGCAGGTTGTGCGATGCCTGGATAGTCACCCGACCTTGTTGCGCCCAGGCGTGCGAACTGATCAGGCGGATTTGCCGAATCGGAGCCTTTTTGCCGAGATAGGCTGCGACCGCCGCAGCCAGGACAGCGAGAATTTCCTCACTGATGGGTTCCTTGACAACAGCAGGGGGCGCGGTAGATGAGGGCGGCGAAGCCGGAACCGACCGCGATTGCCCAGCCGCCGTTTCAAGAGCTGCCACACGCTGTCCTAATCGAGCTACCTCTTGCCGCAATGCTTCCAAGGCGGCAGTGATTTGGGCGAGATCGGCCGTCTCTGTCTTCATGCGAGGATCTCCAGGTCTCACAGGGGGATCAACCCGTGCTTCTTGGGCGGACGGCGATCACGCTTAGTTTCCAGGTACTCCAGTGCCTGGGCCAAATGCTTGCGAGTGTCCGCCGGTTCGATGATGTCATCAACGAGCCGTCGTCCCGCTGCCACATAAGGGGTGGAGAAGGTGTTGCGATATTGCTCGATGAGTTCTGCTCGCTTGGCTGCGCGATCGACAGCTGCCTCCATTTCCTTACGGAAGACAATCTCCACTGCGCCCTCGGCACCCATGACAGCAATCTCGGCGGTCGGCCAGGCAAAGACGCGGTCGGCTCCCAGATCTTTGGAACACATCGCGACGTGGGCCCCGCCATACGACTTGCGGAGGATCACCTGAATCTTGGGCACCGTGGCTGCCGAATAGGCGAACAGCAACTTGGCTCCGTGACGAATAATGCCGCCATATTCCTGCTGCACCCCGGGCAGGAAGCCGGGCACATCTACGAAGGTGATCAGCGGGATGTTAAAGGCGTTGCAGAAGCGGATGAATCGGCTCGCCTTGGTCGAGGCGTTGATGTCCAGCACGCCCGACAGCACTGAGGGCTGATTGGCGATGATGCCGACCGATCGTCCCAGAATACGAGCGAAGCCGACCACGATGTTCTGAGCGTAGCCAGGCTGCACTTCCAGAAAATCGCCCTTGTCCACTACGCCAGTAATGACGGCCCGCACATCGTAGCCCTGCTTGGCTTCCAAGGGAACAACGTCGTTGAGTTGCGGATTGGGATCGACATTGTTCTCGAAAGGCAAGCGCGGCGGATCTTCGAGATTGTTCGAGGGCAGGAAGCTGAGCAATCGCCGGCACAGGTAGATGGCTTCCTGATCGTTCTCGGCGATGAAATGAATGACTCCGGAATGGGTCATATGGGCATCCGGCCCACCGAGTGCTTCGGAGGTGATCTGTTCGCCGGTCACTTGTTTGATCACCTGTGGGCCGGTGATGAACATCTGAGCCTGGCGAGTCTGGATTATAAAGTCTGTCAGGGCAGGGGAGTAGGCAGCACCGCCGGCACAAGGGCCGCAGATCAGCGAAATCTGGGGAACCGCGCCGGAAAGCATGACGTTGGTGTAGAAGACTTGCCCATAGCCGGACAGCGAGTCGATTCCCTCCTGGACACGGGCCCCGCCGGAGTCGTTGATGAAAATGAAGGGACTGCCCGTTTTGAGAGCTAGTTCCATCACCTCGGCGACCTTTAAGGAATGGACTTCACCTGCGGAACCGCCTAGGACGGTGAAATCCTGACTGGCTAGATGGACGAGCCGACCATCGACGGCGGCCGCCCCGGTCACTACGCCATCGGCGGGAATCTCCTTGCCGGCCATGCCGAACTGTGTTTGCCGATGCTGAGCGAACAGGCCGAATTCCTCGAAGCTGCCCGGATCGATCAGGGCATCAATCCGTTCGCGAGCGGTGAGTTTGCCTTGTTCTTTCTGTTTGGCTAGTCGCTCCGGGCCGCCTCCCAGTTTGAGGTGATCTTTCTTCTTGCGCAGTTCCTCGATGAGGCTCTGCATGGTTTTCTTTTCGCTCATGGTTCCTCCGTGTCACCTCCTGCACTCATTGCCTGGAGTCGCTCAGCCGGGCTGGACAGTCACCTTGTGGGATTTGCCGCCTATGGAAACATTGTATGTAATGGGAGTAGTGATAGGTGTTTTGCCGTTCCCCGGAGGCGAGCCAGAGACGGGTTTGACGGAAAGATCGACGGGAGCCTTGCCGAGATTCTTCGGCCCCTCCGATCGGCTAGCGAAGAATTTGGGAGCAACCTGGGGGAACATGGCGTAGGTCAGCACATCCTCGTCGGTGCCGTTGCATCCGGGCAGGGCAATGGCCTGGGCACGCAACTCGTCCCATTCCGGCTTGAGCAGGTCAGCGGGACGACAGCTAATCGGCTCTTTCTTGGCATGCTTGGCAGCCGCCTCAACGATAGCCGGATCACGCGGCGCAATACACTCGCCGTAGTAACCCAACATCAGATCGGCGAATTCGCCTGTCAACACCTTGTACGGCCCCATGAGAACGTTGAAGACCGCCTGAGTGCCGACGATCTGGCTGGAGGGCGTGACTAGTGGCGGATAGCCGGCCACCTTACGCACGCGCGGCACTTCAGCTAGCACTTCCTTGATGCGATGGCCTGCTCCTTGCTGCCGCAATTGGCTTTCCATGTTGGAGATCATGCCGCCGGGAATCTGACTCTCGAAGATTTCCGTCTCGACGCCAATGAACTTCGACTCGAACTCGGCATAGCGCGGCCGGATCTTGGCAAAGTGTTCCTTGATTTTTAGCAGGCGATCCATCTTCAGCCGGGTCGTGTAGGGCGTGCCCTCGAACATTTCCACCAACGCCTCGGTCGGATTGTGCCCCGGCCCCAGGCTCAGCGACGAGATCGAGCCGTCGATGATGTCGGCCCCCGCTTCGACTGCTTTCATGAGACTGACCATCGTCACGCCCGTCGTCGAATGGACGTGGACGTGAACCAGGGTATCCTGGCCGCACTTCTCCTTGATGCCCTTGACGATGTCGTAGGCGGGTTGCGGTTTGAGCAGGGCGGCCATGTCTTTGATGCAGATGGAGTCGCAGCCCAGATCCTTGAGTTTCTGGGCCATCTCGACGAAATCCTTGACCGTGTGTAGCGGCGAGATGGTGTAGCAGATGGTTGCTTGAGCGTGCTTGCCTGTTCGTCGAACCGCTCGCAGAGCGCGTTCGATGTTGCGAACATCGTTGAGGGCATCGAAGACGCGAAACACATCCATGCCGTTTTCGGCCGACTTTTCCACAAAGCGATCAACCACGCCATCCTCATAGTGGCGGTAGCCGAGCAAGTTCTGGCCACGCAACAGCATCTGCAAGCGACTGTTGGGCATCAATTTACGGAAGGTGCGAAGGCGTTCCCAAGGATCTTCGTTGAGGAAGCGAATACAAGCATCGTAGGTAGCACCGCCCCAACATTCGACGCTCCAGTAGCCGGCTGCGTCAATATCCTCACAGGCGGGGATCATATCTTCGAGCGCCATGCGAGTGGCCAGTAGACTTTGATGCCCGTCTCGCAGAACCAGTTCGGTGATCTCGATGGTGCGTGGCATGATGTCGATTCCTTCAAAGGGTCAAGAACCCGATCCTGAGTCCTCGTCGCTGATTATAACGAATCGAAGAACTGGTGGTAGAGGGGTATGCAAGTAATCGAGCAGAAAGTAGCAGAAACGAAGGAGCCGTGAAGATATCATGGAAATCGCACTGGAAATCGTAGTTCGCTGCACGGAGATCGATGTCAACGGCCACGTCAACAATGCCAAGTTCGTCGAGTATCTCGAATGGGGGCGTGAGGAGTGGTACGACCGGCTTGGCTTGCACTACGATCGCTTGCACCAGATGGGAGCGGTGACCGTGGTAGTCAACATGAACATCAATCTCCGTAAGCCGTGTTATCAAGGCGATCAACTGCGGATCGTGACTTGGCCGGTCAAGCGGGGTCGAACCAGTTTCGTGCTGGGCCAACGTATCGAGCGCGAGGGAGTCCTCGTGGCGGACGGCCTCATCACGCTGGTGACCATCGACCCGGCCACCTCCAAGAGCCGTCCTGTGCCGGACGAACTGGCCCGCTGGTTCCCTGAAGAAAAGGCCGGTTGAGCCGATCCATCGTTCTGAATACGCCGTTAACCAACGTCAGCAAACTGGCCAGCAAGTGCCGCTGCGGCTACTCTCGTCCAGGGACAATCTTGCTGTTCGCTGACACCACTGCGTCTGGAGCCGAGGCGTGAAATCGACCGACATTCGCATCCGTGACATCTCCTATGAGTTTACCGATTATCGGTATCGGTCGCCGATCAAGTTCGGTGGAGTCGCTCTCGACCGCGTGACCTTGTTGGACGTGATCTGCACGGTCGAGACGCGCCGCGGTCGTGTGGCCAGGGGCCGAGGCTCGATGCCATTAGGCAATGTCTGGTCGTTCCCCTCAAGAAAACTCACCTACGACGAAACGCTCGCCGCAATGAAAGCACTGACCCAACGTCTGACAAGCCTGACGGCGAGTTGTACCGAGATGGGCCATCCCATCGATCTGACGCACACGCTGGAACCGGACTATCACAAGGCTGCTGCTGACCTGAGTCGCGAACTGGCACTGGCCGATCCTATTCCTCCGCTGTGTACTCTGGTGGTGGCCAGTCCGATTGATGCGGCTCTGCACGATGCTTTCGGCAAGGTTCACGGGTTGAACTGCTATCACACCTATGGCCCCGACTTCCTCGAACACGATCTGGGCCACTATCTGGGTGACGAATTCGCGGGCGAGCAACTAGAGCGATACATCAGTCGGGAACCAGCTCCGAGCTTGCCTCTGTATCACCTGATCGGGGCACTCGATCCGCTAGAACCTCAAGATGTCCAGCAACCCATCGGCGATGGCCTGCCCGAGACACTGGGCGAATGGATTCATCGCGACGGTCTGACGCATCTCAAGATCAAACTCAATGGCGATGACCTGGCCTGGGACGTGGATCGGGTTTGTCGAGTAGATCGCGTCTGCGAGATCGAGCAGGCGCGTCGTGGAGTAAACCACTGGCAATACTCTCTGGACTTCAACGAGCGATGCCGGGATGTCGGCGTGCTGCTGGAATTTCTCCACCAACTCAAAGAACGCGCGGCCGCTGCCTTCGAGCGCATCGCCTACATCGAGCAACCGACAGCACGCGATCTGAAGGAGAACCGACACAACGTGATGCATGAGGCATCGAAGTTGCGTCCTGTGGTGATCGACGAGTCGTTGTTGGATCTGGAGAGTTTGCAAGTGGCCCGAGAGATGGGCTACACAGGGGCCGCCCTCAAGGCCTGCAAGGGACAGACGCAGTCGTTGTTGATGGCCGCCGCCGCACGCAAATACGGCCTGTTTCTGTGCGTACAGGATCTGACCTGTCCGGGAGCCTCGTTGATCCATTCGGCCGGCCTGGCAGCGCATGTGCCCGGCGTGACGGCCATTGAAGCCAACGCCCGGCAATACGTTCCTGCTGCCAATGAGCCGTGGCGTGAGCGATTTCCAGGCATTTTTTGCATCCGCGACGGGCAAATGGAAACAGGTGTCCTCACGGGACTGGGATTGGGAGCCTTCGCGGTCGAATGACGCGAGGTGGCTCGCGTCAGCGACCGGAGAGTTCCGCCAACGAGCTTTACTGGTTGCGATTGCCACGCTTGCTCATGAACCCGCCAGGCCCACCGTTGCGGTCGTTGCCACGTTCGCGTGGATTGGTGAAGCCGTTTCCGCCCATTCTACCGCGTTTGCTTTCAGGGAAGCGACGAGTTTCCTCACGGCGAGGTTCCTCGCCGCGCGGGGTCATCAAGCTGGGTCGCGATTCGGAAGAGGGAGGTATCCCCGGAACCGCCGATGTGTTGCTGAAGGCAGCGAAGGTCAGCCCCGTGGTATCCTTGTTCTGCGCCTTCTGATGTCGCAGCACCTCTTCGACGGTCAGGAAGCCATCCTCATTGGCATCGATAGCGATAAATTCACGCCAGGATTTGCCGGCGGCCTTCCACTCATACAGACCAATTTGCGCGTCCTTGTCAGTGTCCGACTCATCGAACCAGGAGGGCAGATCCTTGGGCATTTTGCCAGTTCGATAGACGGTAGGACGTGCGTCGTCCAGAGGCCGAGGAGTATCCTGAGGAATCAACGTGGGCCGGCCCAAGTTACCCTCACTGCTACCAGAGCGGGAAGCAGCGCGGCTGCCTCGCCCACGGGCCGCCTGCTGTTCCAGGTAGGCTTCCACATACTCATCGGGCGAAATTTTGCCATCCTTGTTGCGGTCGAAGCGGTCGAAGTCGCGAAGAGCCTGGGAATTACCGGCCTCTTCCTTGTCGAGGAAGCCGTCACGATTACGGTCGAGGAATGCAAAGAAGCGTCGTGCCTCTTCTTCTAGGCGCGAATCTTCGCTGGCTGGATTGCTACTCGGCGCAGGCGGTGTGCCACCCGGAGGAGATGCCGGAGGAGCACTAGGAGTACCGCCTAGCGGGCCACCCGGAGGGCCACCGAAGGCACCAAAGCCGCCTCGCTGCATGCGTTGACGCATCTCGGCATTCATCTCATCGTAGATGGCTTTAGTCATCACGCCATTGGTGATGCCTCTGTCCTTGAGTTGCTTATCCCAGCGTTCGATGATGCGATCCTTGAAGAAGGCCATCTGAGGCGGGAACTGGGCTTCCTTGATGTTGAAGGAGTCTCGGCCACCGGAAATCTGTTTCCAGAACTCTTCCGGGTCGGGCCGGGCAAAAAAGCCGCCACCCCGCATACCGCGACCACCGTCCATACCCGGCCCACCGGGCGGGCCTCCACCACCTGGTGGGCCAAAGGGGCCTGGCTGTGAGAAGACTACAGGGCCGATGAGTACCACCAGGAACAGTCCTAGGCCAAAGCGATGATAGCGAGACATTCGCACGAGCCGACCCTCCGATGACTGGATTGCACGCCATCAAAATCGACAGGAGATAAAACCGTGACTATCATAACTCGCCCGGTTACCCGACCGCCAGTCTTCTCATGAAGATTTAACCACGTTCTGCCAAAGGACGAACCTTACGGATCTCCGGACCGATATAGCGGCCCCGCGGACGGATGATGCGATTGTGCTCGGCCTGCTCGATCACATGAGCCGACCAGCCGGCCACACGAGCCAGCACGAACAGCGGCGTGTAGAGCGAAACCTCTAGCCCTAGAGCGTGGTAGAGCCGACCTGCAGGCCAGTCGAGATTCGGGAACAGATTCTTTTGCTCGGCCATGACCTTTTCGATGATGGCCGCCGTCTCCTCCCAGCGCAGGTCGCCGGCGCGTTCGGCGGCCTGTCGGGCAAATTGACTGAGGATGCCGGCTCGCACGTCTCCGGTCTTGTAGACGCGATGGCCGAAGCCCATGATCTTTTCTTTGCGAGCCAGAGCTTGCTTGATCCAGGCCTCGGCAGTATCCGGGCCACCCGCCGCCCGCAACAAATCCATGACTTGCTCGTTGGCTCCGCCGTGCAATCGGCCTTTCAAGGCACCCACCGCTCCAGTGATGGCCGAGTGCAGATCCGATTCGGTCGAAGCGATCACCCGTGCCGTGAAGGTTGAGGCATTGAACTCATGTTCGGCATAGAGGATAAACGACACGTCTAGTGCCCGCACCACGAACGGATCAGGGAGAGTACCCGTCAGCATGTAGAGGAAGTTCTCGGCATGTGCCAAATCGCCCCGAGGCGGCACCACCTGAAGCCGACGCGCTAGTCGATATTGATCCGCCACGGCACAGGGCAACTGCGCCAGCAGACGTTCCGCCTTGAGGATCTTGCCCTGACGCGAGTCGTCGTGAATATTGGGATCGAAGCTGGCCAGGACGCTAACGGCGGTTCGCAGCGTGTCCATCGGCGAGGCATTGCCGGGCAGCTGCGCGAACAGTTGCCGCAACGGGCCCGGCAGATTGCGAGCGGCCGACTGCCGCTCGCGATAGGCTCGCAGTTCGGCGGCAGTAGGCAAGTCGCCGTACAGCAGCAGATAGGCTACCTCGTCGAAGCTGGTGTGTTCGACCAGTTCGCCAACAGGGTAGCCGCGATAACTCAATCCGCCAGCGATGGTCGAGATGGCAGTCTCACCGGCGATCACTCCCTCCAGACCGGGAGAATAGAACTCGGAGGGCAGCGATGCGGACTTGGGGGTTTCTACCACGACAAGAATCTCCTGAATGGTGTTGAGCAGGTCGCCCCTCTCTCAGCCGAAATAACTCCGATCACGAGCTTCGTAGCCGTCGTAGTCGAGCAACTCATAGAGTTCTCGCCGGGTCAGCATCTCGTTCTGTCGCTCGCGTTGATGTCCCTTGTGATGGATGTCGTGCAGTACGGCGATCGTAGCCTTCAAAGCGGCCCGCAGAGTGGTCACAGGATACAGCACCATGCGGAAACCAAGGCGGGCGAGCGTGTCGCGATCCAGCAAGGGACTGCGGCCAAACTCGGTCATGTTGGCTAGCAGAGGGATACCTGGCAGAGCCTGGGCGAAGGCAGCGAATTCCTGCTCACTCTCCAAAGCTTCGGGAAAAACCGCATCCGCTCCGGCCGCGACGTAGAGCTGAGCGCGATCGATCGCTTGCGGCAACCCCTCGACCCCGCGGGCATCCGTGCGGGCCATGATGACGAAATCTGGATCGCGTCGCGCCGCACAGGCAGCGCGAATCCGACTGATCATTTGTTCGGGACTAACGAGTTGCTTGCCGGAGAGATGGCCGCAGCGCTTGGGCATGAGCTGATCTTCCAGATGCAGTCCAGCGGCACCAGCGGCTTCGTAGAGCCGCACTGTGCGTTCCACATTCAGAGCTTCGCCAAAGCCGGTGTCGGCATCGCACAGCAGCGGCAACGAGGTCGCAGCACAGATGCTGCGGGCCGCCTCGGCGAACTCACTGGCGGTCACCAGTCCGATGTCCGGCAGTCCCAGAGTAGCCGACAGCGTCGCCCCCGACAGATAGACTGCGCGGAACCCCATTCGTTCCGCCAGCCGAGCCACCAACGGACAAAATACGCCCGGAATGGCCAGCGTCTGTTCCAACCAAGCCTGACGTAATCGTCGGCCGGCACTGACAGCCGGTTGCTCAGACATATGACAGATGGCTCCGATCGGATCGGACGACAGAGGTATTGTCTCGCTGGATCAGTGCCTGACAAGGGCAATTGTCGCAACGTGCTGGCCGGCACTCCGCCTGTTGACGCTCCCGGCGCGCTGGCGCGCCACCTCGCGTCATCGGGTGGAGTTTACGCCCGAGTACCTAGAGTCTACGGCTCGATCCCGGATTGCTCCCACCAGACATCGGCCAGACCGAAGGCCAGCGTCATACCGGCTCCGCCTGGCGCGACACGGACGGTCACGCCCGATTGCGGCTGAGCGGTGAACAGAGCAGCTTCGGGGTGTTTGGCATAGATGCCATGCCACCTCGCCGCGATGTCCCAGTTGGGCAATCGCAGCATGCGTCGCAGATAGGCCAGGATGAGATCGTCGATTTCCTGTTTATCGAAGATGTCGATGTCATCGTCGTATTCGTGCGAATCGCCGATCACGATCTCGCCGAGATGATTCTGCGAGGCCATGACATGGATGCCGAAGTGGAGATAGCGCGGCATGGTCTGCTGGAAGCGTTGTCGCAAGGCTGGCAATGAGGGACAGGTCGAGAAGGCCGCGTAGTGACACAGCGTCAGACCGCCCGCGATGTGGCTGCCGATCCGCCAGCCGTCCGGCTGTGGCGCAGTGCGCAACATCTGCAGCTTGCAGCGACGCAGGCCGGCGGTGGCCAGTACTTCTGGAAACAGCGTTTCAAAGTCGCTTCCAGAACAGACGAGGATGTGGCGAGCCTGCCAGCGTCGGCCATCGGCGGCGGTGAGATGCGGTGCCTCGATGCGGGTGATGGTGGTGCCGAAGTGCAGTTGCACGCCGAATCGCTCGGCGAGAAACGCGGGCAACTGGGCAATGGCTTGGCGAGGATCGACGCAACACTCCGTGGCACTGTACAGGGCGGCTCGCAGGCCGTTCGGCTCCACGGCTGGATACCGACTGACCGCCTCGGCGGGCGAGAGCAACTGGCAGTCGTGGGTTTTGCCGGCCACGAACTCTTCCAGCACGGCCAGTTCGTCGTCAGCATAGGCCAGATGCAAGGAACCGCACGGCTCCACCCAGATTCCGGCGGACTGGCTCAGTTCCAGCCAGCGTTGTCGGCTCCGCAGGGCGATTTCGTACCGCTCGCGTGGCCACTGCCCAATCGGCCAGACCATGCCGAAATTGCGGATCGACGCTCCCTGGGCCCGTGGCGACCGCTCGAACAGAACGACCCTGGCCCCAGCACGCGCTGCCGCCCAGGCGTGAGCTAGGCCAAGGATACCGGCACCGACCACGGCAACATCGAATTCTCGGCTCATGTGGAAGATTCCTTTGCGGTTTGCTGTGGTGCAGGCCATTGGTCGATATGATGGCTGTTGCGGCAATTGCTACAGTCCGGGTGCAAATACCAGGCTCCACAGCCCGGACACTTGCCCTGCTCGACGAAAAGATCGAAACGCGTCTGGCAGTGTACACAAACCCAGAACGGGCCACGCGGTGGAGGCGTGCCACACTCTGGGCAACGATAGGCGTTGTGCCGCGGCAGTGCTTCCACGGTGAGCATGCCGTGTGACTGCTGCAACGCGATCCACGATTGGACGGCGACAAACATTCCAAGGATGCCAAGAATGCCGAGGCCGACGGCAGCGGGACTTCCTGCTAACCCCAGCGTCAGCATGCCGAACGCACCGATGACGGCGACCCCGGTTCCAAGAACCAACCCCACCACACTGACGATCAGCAAGCTGCGCCAGCGACCGACCCCATACCACAGCAAGGCACGCAGAATCTGTCCGCCATCGAGTGGGTAGATGGGCAGCAGATTGAAGAAGAGCAGGCCAAAGTTGATGATCGTCATGATCTTGACGAACCGCATCAGATCGGCCTGGGTTTCTGGCCAACCCGCCTCACTGCCCTGCCACCAGGCCAGGCACAGCAAGGGAGCCAACGCGACATTGACCAGCGGCCCGGCCGCGATGCTCCACAGCAGCGGCGTTGGCCGCGGAGGCGGTGCGACGTAGGCCACCCCGCCCAACGGCCAGAGGACGATGTGGTTGGCCTCCCCGCCCACCGAACGACAGGCCAGAGCGTGTCCGAATTCGTGCAACAACACGATGCCGAACAGACTCAGGTACTCGATGACTTTCCACACGGGCGCATCGTAGTCGTCGGGACGACGACTGATTTGCAGCGCGGCGATGAGGAACCACGACCAGTGCAGATACACATCGATGCCCAGCACCTGGAACAAACGCAACGAGCCGCGAACTGAGGGCTCCATGTCCGGCCCCATGAGGAAAACGTGCCAATGAACTACCCTAACACCAATAGAGATTACCCCTGGTGCTGGGCAGAGGGGGAGCCGCTGTGCAACTTTTCTCAAGGGCCAGCGTTCTAAGGTTGGCTGAAGAGAAATACCAGGAGCGAACCGAGTGATAGGCTTTACTGATCGAACAGTCAGGAGTCTAGTCGTCGTCCCTGTAAACGTGCGAACTCGTCGCGGCTGATGGGCTGAAAGCGAATACGATCTCCCGTGCGTAGTGGGAAGTAGCCGGCCGCAACATCCACCAGCACGAGGGGTGTTCGTCCAATGAGATTCCAGCCGCCCGGCCGGGCTTCGGGATAGATGCCCGTCTGTCGGCCGGTCAATCCGACGCTGCCCGGCTCGACTCTCAGCCGTGGCGACTCCAAACGCGGCACGCCGCACAGAGCGGCCGGCAAGTAGCCTAGATAGGGAAACCCTGGGGAAAAGCCGATGGCATACACGGTATACTCGACGCTAGCGTGTACAGCCGCCACCTCATCGGGCGATAGGCCGGCATGAGCCGCGATGCGTTCGATGTCCAATCCTAGTTCGTAGCAGCAGGGAATGTGGTACAATCGGCCCACACCGGCGCAATCGACAAGGGGCTTTAGCCGGCTCAGAATGGCGAGAGCTTCGTGTAGGGAAACGAATTCGGGATCGACGAACACTGCGACGCTAGTGTACGCCTGCACCACATCGAGTACCCAGGGCAGGGCGGCATGACGGACGGCAGCCGCCCATCCCAGCGCGGCGGTTTCCTCCGGGCAACGCGCTAGAATACCCTGATCGGATAGAAACTCGAAGTCAGGCATAAAGGAATGCACCAGGTCAACAGAAGTCCGCCCGCTACTTTCTCGCAGATAGACTACGAACCTTGAAAATCGGGGCTTAAGTTAGCACAATCTCCCCGTCTCTCTCGACGAATCCATCTTCTGGAGACATCCTCGACCATGGCGAGCAACAACCCCGCCCAACGGATTGCCCAACTCCGTGCCGAGATCAACCGTCACAACCATCTCTACTACGTCGAGGCCAAACCGGAAATCTCCGACAAGGAATTTGATCGTCTGCTCGATGAACTGACCGCGCTGGAGCAGGCCCATCCCGAACTGATCACGCCCGACAGTCCCACACAACGCGTCGGTGGCGAGCCGATTGCCGGCTTCCGTAACGTCAAGCACCGCCTGCCCATGCTCTCCATCGACAAGGCCACCACTGCTGCGGAAATCCGCGATTTCGATGGCCGCGTTCGCAAAGCTCTCGGCCAGGCCACCATTCGCTACAGTGTCGAGCCAAAGATCGACGGCGTGGCTATTTCGCTGATTTACGTCAACGGACTGCTCGATGTCGCTGTCACGCGAGGAGACGGCAAGAGCGGTGATGATGTCACGCACAACATCCGCACCATCGGCAGCGTTCCTCTGCGACTGGCCACCGACAAGCCACCGGCTCTGTTCGAGGCACGCGGCGAAGTCTACATGACCAAAGCCGACTTTGCTCGCCTTAACAACAAACTGGCAGCCAGCGGGGGAGCAGGCGAGACTTACGCCAATCCGCGCAACCTCACCGCTGGATCGCTGAAATTGCTCGATCCGAAACTGTGTGCCGAGCGGCCCTTGCGGCTGTTCGCCTACTCCACAGGAGCCGTCGAGGGCATCTCCCTGCGCACGCACAGCGAGGTGTTGCAACGGCTGCGGGAATACGGCTTTCCAGTCAATCCCGAGGTACGCTGTTTTGACACCATCGACGAGGTGATCGCTTTCTGCGAGGCCTTCGCCCAGCGGCGGTTCGAGTTGCCCTATGAGATCGACGGACTGGTCATCAAGGTCGAGGATCTCGAACAACGCGAACAACTCGGATCGACCTCCAAACACGTCCGCTGGGCACTGGCCTACAAGTTCGAGGCCGAAGCGGCCATCACCAAACTGCTCGACATCGAGATCAGCGTGGGCAAGTACGGCGAACAGACCCCTGTGGCCCGGCTGGCTCCGGTGCAATTGGCCGGCACCACGGTGCAGTACGCCTCGCTGCACAATGCCGCTCAAGTGCAGCAAAAGGACATCCGCGTCGGCGACATGGTCGTAGTCGTCAAGCGTGGCGACATCATCCCTTACATCGAACACAGCCTCAAGGAGAACCGCACAGGAGCCGAACAGCCGTTCGTCTTTCCCAGTGCCTGTCCGGTCTGTGGAGCCCCGACGCGGCTCAACGACACCGGCAACGTCTATCTCTGTACGGCCACCTTGACCTGTCCCGCACAGTTGCAGGGCCGAATCGAGGCGTTCGCCAAGCGGGACCGCATGGACATCGCCGGTCTGGGCGAAGAAATGGCCCGCGCCCTGGTGACGAGCGGACTAGTCAAGAGCGTGGCGGATCTGTACCGCCTCACCGAAGAACAATTGCTCACGCTCGATCGTGTCGGCAAGAAATCGGCTCAGAACCTCCTGGCCGGCATTGCCGCCAGCAAGTCGCGCGGTCTGGGCAAACTTCTCGCGGCACTGAGCATCCCCAACGTGGGCGAGACCTTTGGCCCGGTGCTGGCCCGGGCGTTTCCCAGCATCGATCAGTTGCTGGCCGCTTCCAAGGAGCAACTAGCCCAGATCGAGGGATTTGGCCCAACTCGGGCCGAGAGTGTCTACAATTTCTTCCACAGTCCCGCCGGCGAAGCCCTGGTAGCGGCTCTGCGAGCTGCCGGTGTCAAGTTGACCGAAGACGTGGTTGTCTCCACCGGGCCGACCCCTCTGGCGGGCAAAACCGTCGTCGTGACCGGGACGCTGGTCAAGTACAAACGATCGGAGATCGAGGCCCGCATTGTCCAACTGGGCGGCAAGGCCGGCAGTAGCGTGTCCAAGAACACCGACTACCTCGTCGCCGGTGCCGATGCAGGCAGCAAACTCGACAAGGCCCGATCGCTGGGAGTCCCCATTCTTAGCGAGGACGAATTCGAGACGCTAATCGACGGACTGACGGCAAAAACTGCTGGGCCGCAGTAGCGAGCCAGCTTGCGTCAGCGGCTGGAGCAGCGATCACTCCAGCAAGGCATCGGCCGTTGGCTGAAAATCGACGACTTCCAGATCGACGGTGGTTCGGCCCTGCCAGTCATTGCGTCGCGGCGTGAAGGCCAGACAGCAAGCCCCCCCGCCGGAGAGTAGTTCCTCTAGACGGTTCGCCATGTTCCAGCCGATGGCCCTCAGCACAATGTTTCCCTGACGCACACGGAAGCTCAGGTGTCGGGCACCCTGACCGATCTTTCGTGGCTCTCCTTCCAGCCGCAGATTGCCTGCTAGAAACACCGGGCGACGATTGTCTGCGCCATAGGGTTCCAGCCGATCCAGTTCATTGACCAAACCGATGGTCAGTGCAGACAGCGGAGTTTCGGCATCGAGAATCAACTCAGGTCGGGGTGCCCCATCAGGAAACAAAGTGCCCACGTAGGCGCAGAAGCGTTTGCGGAAGGCATCGACATTTTCGGGACGGAGCCGAAAGCCGGCGGCGGCCGCATGGCCACCGTGACCGACCAGCAGATCGCTGCAAGCCTTGAGAGCCTCGTGCAAGGCCACGCCTTGGATCGATCGTCCTGAGCCGACGGCTAGTTCGTCGGGTTTGTTGTCACGCGGCAAGGTCACCAGCAAGGTGGGCCGGCCAAACTGCTCGGCGAGTCGGCCGGCCACGATGCCGGCTACGCCGCCGTGCCAAGTAGGACTAGCCAGCACCAAAGCGGCATCACGATCACGTCGCTCGGCGACGATCAGTCGTCGGGCCTCCTCTACCGTATCCCGCTCAAGCCGCTGCCGCATCTCATTCATGGCTTCCAGGTGTCGGGCCAGTTCCACGGCTCGCTGGCGGTTTTGAGTCGTAAGCAACTCGACGGCGTGATGCGCGTGTCCCAGTCGTCCCACCGCATTGATACGCGGCGCGAGTCGAAAGCCGATGTCGCTGGCTCGCAGGCCATTTTTCAGAGCGATTCCCGCCGATTCGCACAGAACTTGGATACCCAAGCAAGGTTGGTAGGCCAGACGCAGCAGTCCGTGGTGGACGAGAATACGATTCTCGTCTAGCAACGGCACCACATCGGCGACCACTCCCAGGGCTGCTAGAGCGACGCTATCGAGCAGTAATTCTCGCAATACTGGCGTGACCTTCTCACCGCCACAGTGGTGCATCGCCAGTGCCCAAGCAAGTTTGAAGGCCACTCCCGCACCGCAGAGTTGTCCAAACGGGTAGGAGGTTCCAGGCAAGCGAGGATGAACCAGGACGTCGGCGGCGGGCAATTGCTCTTTCATCTCGTGGTGATCAGTGACGATCAGTTCCAGCCCGAGCCGACGAGCCTCGTCAGCCTCGGCTAGACTGGCGATTCCACAATCAACCGTGATGACCAGTTGCGCACCGTTGTCGGCTATTTGCCGCAGAGCGTCGCGGTTGACTCCGTAGCCTTCGTCGAGCCGATGGGGCACATAGAGCATAGGTTGGGCTCCGAGGGCCCGAAGCATCTGCACCAGAATGGTCGCCCCAGTGACTCCATCGACGTCGTAATCGCCATAGACACAGATGCGACGATTGGCTCGCACCGCTGCATAGATCCGCTCGACGGCAGCAGGGATACCTGGCAATTCTCGGGGAGAAATCAAGCTCTTGAAAGGGCAATTGAGAAAGCGGTGGGCGTGATCAAGGCTGTCGATACCGCGATTGAGCAGTAATTGCGCGACTAGAGGAGTCGTTTGCAGGGCGCGAGCTAATCGATCCACAGAGAACCGATCATAAGGCAATAATCGCCAGATACGAGCAGGGGGAGTAAGACCTACAGCAGATGTCACAAGTCATGCTCCCGTTAAGAACCATCGAGGGAACCGATAGTCAGATCCATCTGACCAACGACTCACCAGGCTGGGACAGCAAGTATTATACTATCCTGACCTTCGACACATCAGAGCAACTAGCGTGCATTGTTGTGGCAAGTCGCGTGGAAGGGCTTGTTGCCGTTTACCTCACCCCCCTCACAATCGCCATAGCCGCTTCATTCGCAGAATTCCACAAGTTGCGAGTATTAAGATGCCGATGCCAATTCGGCAGAAACTCCCACCAGATAGTTTGCCCACTGGCCACTCGCTGAATCAACGGATCATCCCCCCAAACCATCTTCGATGGAGTGCCATCTATATGTTGCGAAACTGGTCGCGCTTGTTGTTACTCTTCTGTTGTCTGATGGTTTTGATCACAGGATGTCAAGCCTCGAGTATCCAGGAGGTGACTTGCAGTTCAGTTGCTTGCAAGCCAAAACCTGTATCCACGGTTCCCTCTCATCCGCGACTCAGAGCGATATCCCAGAGAAGAAGTGGCCAGGAATCCAGTCCGAAACCATCCCTCATCCTGCCAACGCAGGTTCGTCGTTCAGTCCCTCAAGGAGTGGCAGTTGCAGTCAACGACAGGCCAGTGATCCGTCCTGTAGCTGAGCCGACGCAGGAAGTGCGGCCAGTATCGCACCATTCGGTGCAGGCTGTTTCGCCCCTCTCGACTTATCATGTTCGATTGCCTAGCACGCAAGCGATGCCAACCTCGCAACTGCTAAGACGGTCGCCGTCGCTTTGCAGTCGAGCGGTCGATTACCGCTGGCTGATCGGGTATCTGCAATACGACATCTTGCGCGATCGTTGGTACGTCCGCTATTGCGAAAAGCATCAGTTCGATCGCCTGGGAGGATGTGTAGAACTGCTGCAAACAGGGCTGATGACTGGGTTCCAGGCGGGACAACTGGTTCGCGTCGAGGGGGGGCTCGTCGATCCCGCTCCGTACGAAATCGTTCCGGGCTATCGCGTCCAATCGCTGCAAGTCCTTCTACACGCACCTGCTCACGGTGCCGATGCAAACTCCCCAGAGCCACCGACAATAGTCCTCACTAGCGGTAATCACGAAACATAGGCACTGTGAGCAAGCCGGGCAACCCTGGTCAACTGTTTGGGTTAAAGCAATGCCAGAGGTCAGCGAGACGTTGGTCTGATTGGGAATTTGCGGGAACCGCCTCAAGCAGGCAAGTGAAGGAACCGATTCAAAAACGTAGTAATCTGGACAGCTATCGCCCAAATGTTCCAAGGGCTGGCTGGGTTACTAAAGGTTGGATCGGTTCGGTTCAGTGCGCCTAAGTGAGTTGAATCAGCAAACCGATCTGAACAGTCCCGTGGCTACGGAGGATTCCCCGTGAACGTCTTTTTCCTGCTGCTGACCACTTCCGTCAGTGCCGGGGCGAACCCTGCACCACCTGCAGCGGCACCGGCCCCCGCGCCTGCCCCAATCGTAGCACCGGCTCCTGCGGCGGCGCATCAGCCCTGTTGTGAGCCGAGTTGCGATTGCGATCCCTGCCTGAAGGAGGGCTTCTTATCAAGATTGTTGGGTCGCTTCCGTCATTCCAAGTGCTGCGAGCCAGTTTGTGAGCCATGCTGCCCGCCAGCTCCTGCGCCCTCCTGCTGCAAGCCGGCTCCTGCGCCGTGCTGTGAACCCGACCCCTGCTGCCCGCCTAGGAAAGGCTTCCTTTCGGGGCTGTTCGGTCGGTTGCGTTTTCACAAAGAATGTGACGACTGCTGCCCGCTGGACTGCTCTGGTGGCTGCGGATCAAACGGTTGCGCTCCGGCCGTGACTTCGCCAGCTCAACCGGCTCCTGGGCAGATTCCTCAGGCTCCAATGCCGAAGGCCCCCATTGAGAAGAAGGGCGAAGGCATCAAGACCATGCCCAAGATCGAGAAAGGGGCTGGTATCAGCCTTCCGACTCCCATCATCACCCCGACGGCCAAGGTGGAAACGCAGGCCAGCAATCCCTTCTGACCTGTCTCCTCGAACCGCCTGAGCCATCGTCCTTGATGTTCTCCAACAAATCCCGTCCAAAACCGAATCTGACCCTGGACGACAGCGTTGTCCAGGGTCAGATTCGTTGTCATCCGCTGTCCAGCGAACAACTGATGTTACTGATCCCCCGACGGGCCAGGCGGGATCGGCATCCTCGGCATGGTATTTGGAGTCGCTGGTGCAGTCGGAGCAGGCGATTCGGGGGTCGGTTTGCTCGTTGCCGGTTTCGATGAAGAGGAATCCCCCGAACTGCTGGAGGTTTCCAGAGCGTCGGCATAGATGCGTGTGGCTTCCATTTTGATGACGGGTTCCGGTAAGTTGTCGCTGGTCACCTGAATGGAGAAGCGAACTGTACTCGCCTCAAGTGCCTTGACATTGAGGCGGAACACCGCTTCCGCTCGCGGAGCCAGTTGCTCAACCGGCTCAAAGATCACCGTTCGGCCCTCGGCCCGATAGCGAACGGGACTCTGAGCATTCTTGAACTGCATCTTTTCGGGAATGTTCGCCAGCAACTTGATGTTCGTTTCGGTCTTCGATCCCGTGTTGGTGATGCGAACTTCGTAGGCGGTATCGCCATTCACCTCGATGGGATCTTCCGTATCCACCATCTCGACCATGAGAGCCGACAAGCCCTCGATGTGGACGGGCAGTTCGGCCTCAGTGCGAAGCCCCAGGGCACCGACAGCGGTGGCCTTGTGCTTGTGTTCGCCGATGTTGACAGCCTGTACTTCGAGTTTCACTTCGCGGGTTTGACCAGGAGCGATCTCGCCCAGGAACCAAGATACGGTGCGTGTTTGAAAATCATGTCGTCCACCGTCGCTGGCCGCCAGCACCTTGAACCCGGCTGGAACCACATCCGCCACAGTGACATTGCGAGCCGGCGCATCGCCGGGATTAGTCACCTTCAGCGAATAGATAGCTTTGCGATCTAGATAACGCAGGCGAGGGCCGGCCAGTACCAGATCGAGTCGAGGTGTGACGATGTTGATCGCCACGGCATCTTTGGCCGTCATCCCGCCCTCGGCTTCGGCGATGGCTTCGCACTTCTGGGTTCCACCGAGACGGGTGGCACACAGCAGAGTGACGTTGCGAGATTCGCCAGCCGCTAGACTGCCGATGTCAAACTCGATTTTGTTGCCGCGGGCGTGTTCCAGTCCTTCGGACAGCACGGCGTGAATCCTGACGTGATCAGCCACCCCATCTCCGGGGTTGGATACAGTCAGAGTCACGGCCGCTGGATCACCCACCAACAGCTTTTCCGGTGCCGAACACTTCAAGGCCAACTTCGGCTCACGGATGCGAATGCGCATCACGCTCGAGCCGGTGAAGGTCACCCAGGCTTGCGGGATGACATCGCCCTTGACTTCCGCCAACAATTTCAATTGTAAAACACGCTCTTGTTTGGGCACGAGAGTTCCCAGATCCCAAACGAGGATCGAGCCATCGACTATAGCCTTGGGTTCGCTGGCCTGGAGGTTCAGGCCACCCGGCAACCGAACCATCGCCGTCACTTTTTGAACCGGGATGTTGCTGAGGTTGCGTATCACCAAAGAGTAGTCGGCATGCTGACCGACCTTGGCGATGGGAGGGCCAACCCATTCGAGACTGACAGAGGGTTCCTGTCGGCCAACGAGTCCCTCTGTGCCGGCCGGGAATTCCTCTGCCGGTGTCGGTTTGTGCATGTTAGTAGGCGATGGCGTAGCTGGAGCTGCCGGCTGCAGCATCGATTCTGGAGCGGCAGGGCTGGCCGGCAATGTTGCTGGTGGCAAATTGCTCACCGAAGGGACAGGGTTAGCAGGCCCATTCGTCGGCAGGGGGCTACCTTCACCTGGTTCAACAGGCAATCCTGGGGCACCCGGTACAGGATTGTTCATAACAGGGTTGGCTGGAGTCGGAATATTCTCTACCCGACCAGGCACTCCTAGCTCTTGAGGTAATGGGACTGGGCTTTGCTGAGCACTGGCCAAAGCCACCCAACCTGCCAGACAGGCGAGCAGCAGGCCCACTGTAGCGAATACCAACAATCGACTCATTCCTTTTGCCTCCCTCCTGCAAGCAATGAATTTTCTCTGCCCGATGTGGATCTGCTACGAACCATCGGGAAGCGGACTATATCGCCTCGGCTTGTCCGGTCAAGGTGAGGCAAGGTGCCTTCGCCGATGCGTAGAGAAGTCAAACAGGGCAATCTGGCGAATCCTTCCTGGCTGTTAGTTTTGGTGCGAGCTAGGTTCTGCCCAGGTACAAGATCACTGTTGAAGTGCATCCGCTCGAGCGACCTTGAGAGGTTGAAGACTTAGGCGAGCCACCCCGCGTCAGCGGGTGGAGTTCCTCCGGTCGCTGACGCTCCCGGCTCGCTAGTAGGGGTTCCACAGGCTCTGAGTCTGCGAGTCCATACAATGTCAAGAGTTGATTTCCCGCCCTGAACACCTGGAGGCTCTTTTCATGACGCCGCTCGAGTCCCTTGTGGCTGCCGGCAGCAAACTCTGGCTCGATTCCATTGACCCGCAGGAGGTCGCCGCCAACCGCGCTATGGGCGCGACCGGAGCTACCTCCAATCCCATCATCGTTGCCGATCTTCTCAAGACTGGTCGCTTTGACGATCAGATCGCGACCTTGATTCGTCAGGGGCTGGACAACGAGGCAATCGCCTGGAAGATGACCGATCATCTGGTAACCGAGGCTCAGAAAGTTTTTCGCCCCGTCTGGGAACAGACCAAAGGCAACGATGGCTGGGTCAGTTTTGAACTCGACCCGCTTCTGGAAGACGCATCCTGCCAACTGTCCACGGCGCAACGTAGTGCCCGCTATATCGAATTGGGCAAGCACTATTCGGCTGGTCAGTGCAATCGCATGATCAAGGTGCCCGCCACTCCAGCCGGCCTTGGGGCACTCGAAGAGTTGTGTGCAGCTGGTGTGACGCTCAACGTCACGCTCATTTTCTCCGAACGCCAGTATCGCATCGCTCGAGATGCCGTCTGGCGCGGTGCCCAACGACGGGCCTCTCTAGACACTTTCAAGTCGGTCTACAGCATTTTCGTCAGCCGACTAGATGTCTATACCGCCGAAAAAGTGCCCAGTCTTTCGCCCGCAGCACAGGGCATGGTCGGTATCGTCAACGCCAAGCGAATCTGGAAACTCAACCAAGAGTTCTGGGCCGACAAGAAACTGCCCTTGCAGCAAGAGATCATCTTTGCCAGCACCGGCACCAAGAAGAAGGAGGATGCTCCCTGGAAATATGTCGAAGCCTTCGCTGGCTCGGACATCGAAACCAACCCCCCCGCTACCAATGCCAAAGTGCAGCAGAGCGGTCGGCTCTTTACTCGACAAATCGATCAAATGCCCTCTGCTGAAGTGCTGGCTGAGATCGACAGCAAAGTGGACATGCAGCAACTTGAGGAAACCCTCATGTCCGAGGGACTGGAAAAGTTCGCCAGTCCTTTCAAGGCGTTACTCGAACTGATTGCGAGCAAACGAGCGGCTCTGACTACGGCCTCTGCGGGAGTCTGACCCTTCCGACTGTTTCCGCCTTTTCTGCACCGGGAGAGTGAACCGGCTCTCCCGGTTCCGTTTCGCTGCTCTTGAGTTCCCTGATTACAACGAGTTTTCTCGCCTTCTAGTAGCAATAACAGTTCTACAACTGAGCCAAGGTATCTCGACACTATCTGTTCTCTGGAGTATAATGAACATATTGAGTCCTACTACTCAAAAATACCTATGATCGCCAATCGTTCGACATCGGAAACCAATTCGGCAACAACCCTGTCTGAAGAGAGTCCATTCTTCATCCAACCCCAGGGCTGGCTGCTTGCTTTCGATTGGCAGCATCTTCGTGCGAGTTATCTCAGCAGCAATTGCGAATCTCTCTTCGAGTGCCGGTTGCCGGATTTGCTGGGGCAATCGGCCTCTTTTCTGTTGGAACCCATCTGGAGTCAGGTTGTCGCACCTCTGGTCAACGAACCGCTGTCCTTTCCCGTCGATCTGTCGGCCTTGCAACTGAGAGATCGGCTTCTGCAACCCTCTGTGCATCGCACCGCGAAGCATCTGATTCTGGAACTGGAAGAAGTTGTCCTCGAGCCGATCTCGTCCGTTCCTCTGGCTTTGATGCAGCAGCGGTTACAAGGCGAGCGTGACCCTGAACGATTTCTGACGCTCTTTGCCAGTCAAGTTCGCCAACTGACCGGGCATGATCGTGTGTCGATCTTTCGATTGGAAGAATCCGGTGGAGTGGTTGTCGCTGAGGATCGCGTCCCTGAACTGCCCAGCCATTGGCAAGCACGACTATCAGCCGCCGATGTCGCACCGGCAACGCGGCAACTGTACGCACAATGCCGATTCCGAATAATTGCCGATCTCGATGCCTGTCCAATCGCTGTTGTGGGGACGAGCGAGGCCGCCCCGCTCGATCTGAGTCGGGCCTTGTTGCGAGCCGCTACCCCGAACGATCGGGAGCGGATTCGTGCCGCTGGCTGTCGTGCCGTTGCGGTATTGCCCCTGTTCTGCGAAGACACCTTGTGGGGACTGGTGTGCTGTCAGCACGACAATCGGCGACGGGTTTCCGCTGCCGTCCGATCAACCTTGACGGGGTTGGCCGCCCAGGTCGAGGCATGTTTGCCGCGCCTGAACAAGCAGACGGCCATCATCAACGCTCCTCTGTGTCCCTTCAGTCTGAACCCGTTGCAGCTGCCCCAGCACTTCAGCAAAGACCTCGATGCCGCCGCCGAACTAGTTTGTTCGCCCGATCGATTCCTCTCCGAGTCGGCTAGTCGTTCGTTGCTGCAATTGGTCGATGCACAGGGAGCCGCAGTGGCAGCAAAAGGGCAAATCACAACGATCGGTCGAACGCCGACTGTGCCTGTGCTGAAGACCTTGCTGAGTTGGTTGGCTGACCCGCAGCATCTGCCCGAAGTCACCTTGCTGCATCCCCAGGGATATTTGTTCGCCACGGATCAGTTGTCTGAGCTATTTCCCGGTAGTGTTGCCCACGCTGACCGAGTAGTGGGGTTGCTTGCCCTGCGAGTGGCCCAGGAACCCGACTTGAGCGTGCTGTGGTTCCGTGGCCCGCGACCGAAGATTGAGGAGGTATCGTTCGTGTCGCCGCCTCTGGAACGGGGCCAAAACCTGTCGGTTCGACAACTCGACTTGGTGGAGCAGTCCCCTGTTGGCGAACGCTCTCAGGCGTGGTCTCTGGCCTGCAAGCAAGTGGCCTGCGCCTTGCGACAAGCGATTCTGCTCTACGAAGCCCGTCAGGCCGGACACTTGGCCCGATTGGCGCAACGGCGGGAGGAACAGTTTCGCATCATCTTCGAGTCCAGTCCGGTTGGCTTGGTGATCCTGGACGAGAGTGGCCGAATCACTCGCGTCAATGCCGCCCTGGCACGAATGCTGGGCTACGAAACGAAAGAACTGCTGGGACATCTGTTCGAGGAATTCTGTTCGCAAGATGCAGAGGAAGCCACACAGGTGCCATCGCTCTCGTCGCGCAGCAACCTGATGCGACTGGAACAACAATTCTTCCGCAAAGACGGTCATGCTGTCTGGGGACGACTGGCCGTTTCGACTGCCCATGATGCGTCCGGTCAACCGCTGGGCATCGTAGTCATTCAGGATATTACCGATCGCAAACAGTCGGAACTCTTACTGACTGCCGAAAACCGTATCGCTGCCTTGTTGCAAGGAGAGTCCTCGCTGCAAGAGTTGGCCAGTCCGTTACTGGCCACTCTGTGCGAGTTACTGGGCTGGCAACTTGGAGAATGCTGGCAAATTAGCAATAGACGGTTGACCTTGATGAATGTCTGGTGCCCAGACAACCAGTTGCGGCCGTTTGTCGAGGTGGCGGCTGGACAGAGTTCGCATCACCGCACAGGGCCGGGCACTCTGGTCGAGCAGGCCTGGCGGTTGCGCGAACCCGTCTGGCGAGTACGCTTCTCATCGGCATGCTCTTCCATCACTAACGAGACCGAATGCGGTACGGCCGAGTCGCAACTGGCCTCCAAGGTTGGCTTGCAGGTCGGCGTTGCCATCCCCATCCTTGTACACAACCATTGCGTGGCGGTTCTGACGCTGTTTGCCCGTCGCCTACTGGCACCGGGGGCGCAACTCAAGGCGGCTCTGTCTAATCTCAGCCTGACCCTGTCGCGTTATCTGGAACACCGGCGTGCCCAGTCGGCACTTCGCCAGAGCGAGGCTCGCTTTCAGGCCTTCATGAACAACAGTCCGCTTCTGGCCTGGATCAATGAGGAGTCTGGCCGACTGGTTTATGCCAACACGCCGTATCAGCAGTTGCTGGAAACAGCAGCTTGCCAGAGTGCTGCCGAACAGGGATCTGAGATCCCGCTCGTGCCGTTCTGGAGACATAAGGAACCCATGTTGCAAGTGCTGCGGACGGGCCAATCGCTGAAAACCCTGGAATCGCATCCGCAAGAAGATGGTCGACCGGGTTACTACCTCGTGGAACGATTCGCCCTGCCCAGCGATCCGGCCAGCCCGTCGCCTCGTCTAGTCGGTGGAGTGGCAATAGATGTCACGGATCGCGTGCTGGCCGAGGAACGCTTGCAAGCCAGCGAGCGACGCTATCGTTTTCTCAGCGAGACTATCCCGACCTTGGTTTGGGTTTTCGAGGCGATAGATCGTCCTGTCCACTTCAACCAGCGTTGGTGTGAATACACTGGGCTGGATGAAGCCACACTGGCGCGAAACTGGATGGATTGCGTCCATCCCGAGGATCAACCGGCGGTTCGCGAAGCCTGGCAGCGCACCTGGGCGACTGCGGAACAACAGTTACCGCAAACTTTTCAGGTGGAGTTTCGCCTCCGTGCTGCCGATGGATCGTATCGCTGGCACCTCTCACGCGGGCAGCCCATCCAGGGGCCGCAAGGCCAACTCCTGCAATGGTTCGGCACTTGTACGGACATTCACGATCTGAAGGAGGCCATTCGTCTGCAACGCGAAGCCGCCGACGCGGCCGAGGCGGCCAACCGGGCCAAGAGTGCCTTTTTGGCCAACGTCAGCCATGAGTTGCGCACGCCGCTGGGCGGCATTCTGGGCATGACCGAGTTGGCCCTCGATGGGGTGATGCCTTCCGACACTCGAGAACGCCTCAAACTCATCAAGAGTTCTGCAGAACGATTGCGTGTTCTGGTCGATGATCTGCTCGATCTAGCTCGCATCGACGCGGGCAAATTGACCTTAATTCGCGAACCGTTCGACGTTCGCGAATTGGTCGTCTCGACTTTGACTCCCCTGTCGCTACAAGCCCGAGGTCGCGGTTTGCGCTTCGAGTTGCGGATTGCCCCCGACACGCCTCACCTCCTCGTGGGCGACCCACACCGCATCGCCCAGGTTCTGCTGAATCTCGTGAGCAATGCGGTCAAATTCACCCATCAGGGCGAGATTGTCGTCTCGGCTTGCCTGCAACCGCCCAGCGAAGCCGACCGTTCACACTCCTTGTTGGTCTTCGAGATAGCGGACACGGGCATTGGCATCCCGGAAGACCGCCTGGAGGCCATTTTCGAGCCTTTCGAACAGGCCAGTTTGACGATTTCTCGTCGTTATGGAGGAACGGGTCTGGGCTTGGGCATTGCCCGTCGCCTGGTTCATCTGATGGGCGGTCGCATCGAGGTTCGTTCGCAACTCGGTAAGGGAACCACGTTCACCTTCACCGTCCAGGTGGAGCCGACTCCCCCAGCGACAGACCAGCAAACCTCCAGCGATTCGTCGAACGCTGTACCGCAGATTCATCGGACGCTGCACATCTTGCTGGCCGACGATCAAGCCATCAACCAGCGTCTGGTCGGCGAGATGTTGCGACAGGCCGGCCACAGCGTTCGCATCGTGAGCGATGGCCAGCAGGCTGTGGAGCGTTTCGCTCAGGAACCCTTTGATTTACTGTTGCTGGATCTGCAGATGCCGGAACTGGACGGCCTGGAAGCAACTCGCTTGATTCGCCAACTGGAGATGCAGCGAGGGACTTCTGTCCGACGAGTGCCCATCATCGCCCTGACAGCGCGAGCGATGGCCGGTGATCGCGAGGAGTGTCTGAAGGCGGGCATGGATGACTTTGTCACCAAGCCTATCAACCGCGAAGACCTATTTGCCAGGATGGCGCGACTCGTCTGCTCTGAGGAGCCAACCGCACCCCTTTCTGGATCGTCGGCCAACGAGCCAGAGCAAATACCAGCTATCAGCCAGGCACCCACCCTCCTCTCGGCCACGTTGATCCATCTACTCGAAAAATTAGGCGGAAACCAGGAACTACTCGCTGCTGTGATAGAATGCTATCAGACGGATGTGCCGCCACTGCTGGGCGAATTGCGTCAGGCTGTTCATTCCTCTAATGCGTCAGGAGTGTATCGTTATGCCCACAAGCTGGTCAGCCTGATCGGTAACTTTGAGGCACCAGAGGCTCTGGAAGCGGCTCGCTGCCTGGAAGTCATGGGACGACAGAACAACCTGCACGATGCCCAGGCGCAACTCGACCGTTTGGAGAACCAACTGGAGGAACTGAACCGACAACTGCGTGGGTTTCCCAGTCCCTAAACCTCGTTACTGAAACGAGTTCCGGGCAACCCCGACGATCTCTCCGAAAGTGCCCTCATGAAGCCTGCTCGACTGCTCATCGTGGAAGACGAACGCATTTCGCGATTGACGTTGCGCCATGCGCTGGAGGCGCTGGGTTACGAGGTGGTCGCAGAAGCGGAAACGGCCTCGGAGGCCATCAGCCGCACAGAACAACTCTTGCCGGATCTGGTGCTGATGGACATCAATCTGCAAGAAGAAGGCGACGGGATTGCAGCCACCGAAGACATCCTGCAACGACTCCAGATTCCCGTTGTCTACCTGTCCGGTTCGCGGGACGATCCGACTCTCCAGCGGGCGCGACAGACCGGAGCCTACGGTTTTTTGGTCAAGCCACCCCAGGAAGCGGCTCTGAAAGTCACCCTGGAAACGGCTCTGCAACGAGCCAGGTTGGATCGCCAACTGCGCGAGGGCGAACAATGGTTGCTAGCGCTCATCAGTAGCGTCGGCGACGGCGTGATCGCCACCGATCCCGAAGGTCGCGTTGTCTTGCTCAATGCCGGTGCTGAGGTCGCTACTGGCTGGACGCAGGCGGAGGCTCTAGGACGCGACTATCGCGAGATATTTGTCTTGCAGAGTGCGGACGGAGCGTCTCCCGATCTGATTCGGCTGGCCTTAAGCAGTGGTAAAGCGATCAATCTAGATGCCCTCCCTTCGAGCCGTGATGAGACTGGACGAGTCACAGCTTATTTCTTGCTCCGCAAGGATGGTCAACGCCTTCGCGTCGATTGCAGTGCCACCCCCATCCGAACGCCGCATCGTGACAATCAGCGGTTGTCCACGTTCGAGCAACCCGCGTTCTCGTCAAGCGACGAGGTCATTGGTGCGGTGTTGCTGTTCAAGGACATCAGTGAGCGCGAGAAACTCGCGGAAACCCTCGTCAAGATGCAGAAAATGGAAGCCGTTGGTCGGCTCGCAGGCGGGATCGCTCACGATTTCAACAATCTGCTGACCATCATCAATGGGCTGGCCGAGTTTCTGGTAGCCGGTGTCTCCACGGAGGAAGCTCGTCGTCACGGCCAGGACATCCTACGGGCCGGAGAGCGAGCTGCCTCCTTGACCCGTCAGTTGCTGGCCTTTGCTGGTAAGCACACCACGGCTCAAAAGGTGCTAGATCTGAACGTCGTGGTTCGTGACCTGATGCCACAACTGCGAACGCTGCTTCGCCAATCTGTGTCGCTGCACTTCGAGCCGTCCAGCAAGCCCGTCCTCGTGTCGGCCGATCCCGTTCTTCTCGAACGTGTGCTGTTGACGTTGGCCAGCAATGCCTCCGATGCCATGCCTCATGGCGGCACTCTGCTGATCCAGGTAGATACCGCGCCGCGCAAGAACCCGGAACAACCGGCCGTCGCTCCTCTGCCTTCGCTGCCGGAACCGACCGAGGCTCAAGATTGGCCCCGGCTGCGGGTACGCGATTCCGGGATTGGCATTCCGCCAGAAAGGCGCGAGCATCTCTTCGAGCCGTACTTCGGAGCCGGCGAAGAGATTCCTGCTGGCGGATTGGCTCTGGCAGCCGTCTACGGGATCGTTCAGCAGCATCACGGCACCATCGAGGTGGACAGCCAGTTCGGAGTCGGCACCACCTTCACCATCTCCCTGCCTCCCGTCCGGCAAGTCGAACCCGTTGCCGGTTCTCTGACCGGCTGGAGTGCTACAACTCGCAAGACACGAACCATTCTTCTGGTCGATGATGAGGAGATGGTTCGCAAACTGGCCAAGACCGTTCTTGAATCGGCGGGCTACACGGTTCTAGAAGCCGCTTCTGGTGAAGAAGCTCTCCAACTGGCCGATAGTTATTCCGATGTCATCGACCTGCTCATCACTGACGTGATCATGCCTGTCATCAATGGCCGTGTGCTGCACGAACGCTTGGCCCAGCAACGGCCTGGACTGCCTGTGCTGTACATGTCTGGCTACACCAATGGGGCCCTGCAAGACATGGGACTGCTTCCCGCAGACATCGACTTGCTCACCAAACCGTTCTCCCTCATCCAGTTTCGGCAGCGTGTGGCCGACCTGATCGCTCGTTCATAATTCATCTTCCGGATCGCCCCAGGCAGAATAGATCGCGATGGCGCATGCTGGTGTTGCTCAATGCCGTTGGTCTGACCGCTCGACTGCTGCCGCATGCGCCACGCCTAGCCGCACTGGCCCAGAACGGCTGGCAGCGTTCGCTGCGCGAAGTGCTTCCAGCGGTGACCTGTACGGCGCAGGCCACGATCCTGACGGGTGAAACGGCACAGGGCCACGGCATCGTGGCCAACGGCTGGCTGTTTCGCAACACCGGCGAAGTGCGTTTCTGGCAGCAATCGGCTCGGCTCATCCAGGGCGAGCCGCTGTACCTGACGGCTCGGCGACTGGCCACTGAGAAGCGGCGACCGTTTCGTTGCGCCAAACTGTTCTGGTGGTTCAATCAGGGAGCCGCTGTCGATTTTTCGGTCACTCCCAAGCCGTACTACGGAGCCGACGGCGACAAAGTGTTCGGCATCACGGGCACGCCCGAGGGACTGACCACCCGGCTGGAGGCGGAACTGGGGCCGTTTCCCTTTCACACCTTCTGGGGACCGATGGCCGGCCGCGGTTGCACCGGCTGGATCGCCCGCTGTGCCGCTGCGGTATTGCGCGACTACCGCCCCGATCTGACCTTGGTGTATTTGCCGCATCTGGACTACGATCCGCAACGCTTTGGGCCGACCGGCTGCGACATGGCCGCTCTGACCCGGCAATTGGACGACGACTGCCAACCCTTGCTGGACGAGGCCAAGCGAATCGGCGCACGAGTCTGGGTGGTCAGCGAATACGGGCACGTTCCAGTCAAGACCGCTGTCTTGCCCAATCAGGTTCTCCGCGAAGAAGAGTTATTGACGGTTCGGCCTGGGCCATTCGGCGAGATCCTCGACACGTTCCAGAGTCGGGCTTTTGCGGTCTGCGATCATCAACTGGCTCATGTATACGTCCGCGAAGAAGCCGATATCCCCCGTGTGCGTGACCTCCTCGCCGCGTTGCCGGGTGTCGCAAGGGCACTTGTCGGTCAGGAACTCAACGAAATCGGATTGCGGCATGGTCGATCCGGTGAGATCGTCTTGCTGGCTCGCCCTGATGCCTGGTTTGCCTATCCCTACTGGTTGGACGATCGACAGGCTCCCGATTTTGCACGTACCGTTGACATCCATCGCAAACCCGGGTATGACCCGTGTGAACTGTTCTTGGATCCCAAGTTGTTCTGGCCAAAGGGCAGGTTCGTCTGGCGGTTGCTGCAAAAGAAACTAGGCTTCCGCACCTTGTTCGATGTCATCCCGCTCGATGCCAAGCTCGTTCGAGGCAGCCACGGTCTGGAAGCGAGCGACGATGCTGATCGCCCTCTGTTGATCGGCGATGGCATCCCGCCAGCCGAAGGGGTGTTGCCCATGACAGGCGTGCGAGATATTCTTCTCAACGCTCTCTTTCCCCAAGAAGAGACGTTCCAGGGCATCTGAGAGGAACAGCGTAACGAACGTGCCGCTTTTGTCGGCAGCTAAGGCGAATTTTTGGCCTCGCCATCGGGGTGCCGACTAGTAGACTGGCCACTAGAATGTTGCAATCAGAAGACCGGGCTGGCGAAAGGTTCGTGGGCCGGGTCGCTGGCCCTGGTCTTCCCTGGTAAGTCAGGGGATGTCGCATGGTCGTGTTGAAAGGTATCTTCATGGAAAAAGTGTTGTGCTACGGTTCCATGGGGGTGGCCGGCCTGCTCTTGCTGTTGTTTTTGCTCGACCTGGCAGTAGGCATTCCCTTCGGTTCTACCAACACGTTGGTTGACATCTTTGGTCTGATCATCAGCGGTCTGGTCATCTACCTCGGCTTTGATGCTATGAAGGATCTCCGCTGAACTGCTTCAGCACCTTAGATACCTGTCGGAGCCGATCGATTCGCGGTACTAGCTTAACTTGCGCCTGAAGTCACGTCCACTCAGCGAGACATCCTGAACGACGGCCGGCTTGAGGTAGAGGGTTGCTGACTCCTTGCTCTGCTTGCCCAGACCGCTCCAGCAAGCAACACTCGTTGAGATGTCGATGCACTCCGATCCGTGGGACATCGTTGTCGTCGGGGCCGGCGCGGCCGGACTGATGGCAGCGATCCGCGCCGCCGAACTGGGTCGCCGAGTGCTGCTGCTCGAAAAGAACCGCAAACCCGGTGTCAAGATTCTTATGTCCGGCGGCACACGCTGCAACATCACGCATGCTACGGACAATCGCGGCATTGTCGAAGCCTATGGCACACAGGGCCGTTTCCTTCACTCCGCGTTGGCGGCTTTCGGCGTTCAGGACACCATCGACTTCTTTGAAGCCGAGGGGGTTGCCACCAAGGTCGAGGAAACCGGCAAAATCTTTCCGGTCAGCAATAAGGCTCTAGACGTTCTCAATGCCCTGCTCGCTCGGTTGCAGCGCAGCGGTGCCCATCTGGTGCTGGAAGAAGCCGTCCAGCAAGTGGACGCACAAGACGAAGGCTTTGTTCTCACGACTCGCACCGGAACTCGTTTGGCCCGTCGCATCATCCTGACCACGGGCGGTCAATCCTATCCCGGCAGCGGCACCACAGGAGACGGCTACGCCCTGTGCCGGAAGTTCGGCCACACCATCGTAACCCCGCAACCCGCTCTGGTGCCGGTCACCGTGGCCGCTGAGTGGATTGCTGACCTGCGTGGAATCACCTTGCCGGATGTGGCCGTTCGGGTCGTCGAGGCCGACCGTACTCTCGCTGCGCGTCGCGGTTCTCTACTGTTCGCGCATTTCGGTCTGTCCGGGCCGGTGATTCTCGATGTCAGTCGAGCTGTTAGTCGTCACCCGGAGCCGCGTCGATTGCATCTAGAAATCGATCTGGCCCCGCAGCGACAGGCGGCTGAACTGGACGAGTGGCTGCGAACCGAGACGGCGGCAGAGGGCAAGAAACTGTTGGCGGTCGTGCTGTCCACTCTGATGCCACGACGATTGGCCGAGGCGGTGCTACAGGCAGCTAAACTGCCCAACGACCGCCGTTCTGCCGCCCTGAGCCGACAGGAAAGAGCGGCTCTTGTGCAGGCTTGCAAACGCCTGACCATACCTGTAACCGGCACGCTGGGATTCGCCAAAGCCGAGGTGACAGCCGGTGGGGTTGCCCTGGACGAAGTCGATTCCCGGTC
>Ga0308411_10000256_pt1 | contig 34178 bp, 41 predicted proteins | sample HotsprottomLayer_2_FD_203530 | JGI IMG/M metagenome (GOLD analysis project Ga0308411, IMG submission 203530) | Hot spring phototrophic mat microbial communities from Octopus Spring, Yellowstone National Park, Wyoming, United States -... | ecosystem: Environmental > Aquatic > Thermal springs >... | reverse complement strand
AAAAACCAGGGGTGGCGGAGTGGTCAATCGCACCTGGCTGTAAACCAGGCGCCCTTGTGGCTGCGCAGGTTCGAATCCTGCCCCCTGGAAATTAAAAATTATTGCCAGGGTAGCTCAGTTGGTTAGAGCACCGCTCTGGTAATGCGGAGGTCGCGGGTTCAAGTCCCGTCCCTGGCTAAAAAAGGAGGGGTGGCCGAGTGGTTAAGGCAAGGTCCTGCTAAGACCTGTCCGCTTTAAAAAGTGGACTCGTGGGTTCGAATCCCACCCCCTCCGCCAAATAAAATAAAAGATATCTATTTAAAAAGAAGCTATAATCTTTGCTTTTAAGAAAGTTAAAGATAATTTTGTTCTTTTTGTTAGATTAGGCGATGTTTTTGCTTGTATGGTTGCATATTTTTTTATTTTAAGTATAGTTACGTTTTTTTAACCATTATCATATTACCATTTTTACCTGAGAGGGGAATTGAGGTTTTTACTCTGGGAGGTTTATCTATTTTTATTATTTTAGTAATTATCATTCCAATTTTTACCTTAAGAGTTGTTTCAGTAGTAAACGCATGATTAATTAAAAATTTTTTTAAACTTATTAACAATGAGAGTGTTGAATTTAAAAATATTTGTTCATTTAAATATCTTTATTCAAAATTAGATGATCAAACCAAAAAAAATTTATTTAGTTTCATGTTTTTTAGTCGTATTATTAATTTTTTCGATTCCTCTTGTTAAATTTTTAGATTATTTTAAATATTTTTCATTAATTAAATCAATTTATTATATTATTTGCTTTATAATCTAGTTTATTCTGCTTTCTATTTTAGTATTTTTCGGACATCTTATTATAGACAAAAATTTAGTAATAAAAGAATCTCTTAAAAAAAGTTTTATACTTACTAGACATTTAATGAATAATTCAAAGTTTTTGTTTAGATTATTAGTATTATCTGTGCTTTATCTTATTGCACTTTTAGGAGTATATATTGTTATACTTTTATATGATCCTGGTTATTATTTATTTCTATATCTTCATTTTTATCTTTTATATAGGTTTTTATTTTTAATACATTTAAGCCTAACACTGATTCTTTCATTTATCACACCAATACTTTTCTTAATAATTTCTTACTTTTACAAAAGATTAATAGATCAAGTAGAGGGTAAAAATTTACTTTAATATTTTTAAAGACCTAATTCATCGCTAATTTCTTGCATTGATTTTAAAGTAATTTCAGCAAGTTCTTCTAATTTCAATCCTAACATTTCTTCTGCTTTTAAAATTATTTCTCTATTAACTCCCTTAGCAAAAGAAGGCTCTTTAAATTTATTTAAAATTCTTTCTACTGTAACTTCAATTAATTTTTTATTAGGCATCACCAATGCCACTGCTACAACAAATCCAGTCATTTCTTCACAAGTATATAAAGCCTTTTCTAAAGTTGTTTCTGGAATAAGTCCTTGCAAATGATTATGTTTTTTTATAGCAGAAATAACCTCTTCTGGGAATCCTTCTTTTTCTAAAGTTTCAACAGCTATTAGAGGGTGTTTTTCGGGTGTTTCTTTTGTCATTTCCCAATCTAAATCATGAAGTAATCCTGCTAATGCCCATATTTCCTCATCTCCATTAAACTTTCTTGCTAAATGCCTCATTAAATTTTCTGTTGCTAAAAGATGTTTTTTTAAATTTTGATTTTGAATATATTGATCAATAAGCTTTAAAGCTTTTTCTCTCAAATTCATTTTTATTTTAATTTTTCAAAATTAATAAATTTTTAAATTTTATTTTAAACTGCATCATAAATCAAGATAGAAATTAACAGGACCTGAAATTATACAATCTACTTTCATATTGCTTCCAAAATCACCATAAACTAATTTAGAAATAATATTTTCTTTGTGTAAGTTGTTAAAAAGTAATTTAATTTTTTCATAAATATTTTTTGCTTCATCTTTATTGGGTAGCATATTAAATTCTGGCTTATATTTATTGAATTTAGAGGCTATAGTTATGTTGGCAATAATCATTATCTCGGGCTTATTTTCTAAAATTGAAAATTTAAAATGATTTTGAGCATCTTCTCCTATTTTTAATTTCACTATATTGTTAATTATGGATTCTAATTTTTTATCATCTTTCTTCTCAATGCCTAAAAATATAACATAACCACTTAAAATCTCATCTTTAAATTCTTCTTCTATATATAATTTTGCTTTCTCAACTTTTTGTATTAAAATTTTCATATTAATTAGATAATTTTAATTTCATATTGAAGATGTCTTTTTGGACTATATTTGGAATTTTTATTATGTTTTTATACTTTGCTTGGCAAGAATATAAAGAAGGCAATAATCAATGGGCAGTTGTTTTTTTAATTTCATCTTTTGCATTTTTAATTATGGCTTTGGTAGTTAGATAAAAAATAATTTTTTCTATTTACAGCTTTCAAGATGAAAATGTTTGCCAGTTGTTTTAGAAAATTTATTTCTTTTTATTTTTGTTGATCCACAATTTAATTCTTCCCAATCATTACTTAATCCTTCATATAATATTTTATTAAATAACTTAGATTCAACAATAACCCTACAAACACTTTCCCATGTATTTTTATCATCTTTAGGAAGAGGCACTATATCAATAGCTGTACCATATCTAGTATGTGCTGTAGAACTATGATCGCCTTGACTATATCCATCTGTTAACCTAACTTTTAAATTATTTTCCTTTAATTTTTGGTTAAATTGTTCTAATACAGGTAACATACACCTATTAACACATTCTCTATTTTTTTGTCCGTTGCATGTATCATTATTAGCAAGTATTATATTACTATATGTGTTGTTAGGTATTAAAACAATCTCATCAGTTCTTGTAGGAAGGTCTATTGTAGATAAAGAAGTACTATGATTTGCAATATCATCATCAGTATAACCTGAAACTTCTGGCACCTGATATCCAGTAACTTGAAATATTTTTAAAGTAGGAGAAAAAATATAAGGATTAATCCAATAAAGAATAACACCTGATAAAAATATAACTGCTAATCCTATAAGTGAATTCATCATTTGCTGTTTTCCTTCTAATTTAATATCAGGTATAGTTGAAAGTAAGTTTTTAAAAGCTCCCAAAATAAAAAATATAAAAGCAATAACAACAGCAATACTTACCCCTAAATTATATATACCCTGTAAACAAGTTGATAACTCTGAACCTTCATAACAATAATTTGAAATAAATGTCTTTATATCTTGGGCATTTGTTATAGAAATACTTAAAAATAAGATTAAAATAATCAAAAATATTTTTTTTACCATTGCCTTAAATTTTCTTTTAAATAATCTTTAATTTCCTTAATTTCAAGTCTAATTTGTTTAGTTGTATCTCTGTCTCTTATTGTTAAAGTATTATCTTCTAAAGTTTGAAAATCTATTGTTAAACAAAAAGGAGTGCCGATTTCGTCTTGTCTTCGATATCTTCTTCCAATTGAGCCAGATTCATCATAAAAACAAACAAAATTTTCTTTAACTAATTTATAAATTTCTTTTGCTTTATCAATTAATTCTTTTCTATTTCCAAGCAAAGGAAAAACAGCAACTTCAATTGGTGCTAAAAATGGAGGAAAGCGGAAAAGTCTTCTTTCTTCATCCTCAACAACATCTTCATCATAAAATTCAAGTAAAATTGCTAAAAAAAATCTATCAACACCAACTGATGGTTCAATGACATAAGGCAAAATTTTATTTTTTTCTTTTTCATCAAAATAAACAAGTTCTTCTCCAGAAAAATGGCTATGTCTTGATAAATCATAATTAGTTCGATTAGCAATACCTTCAAGCTCATCCCATCCCCAAGGAAATTTATATTCAATATCAGTTGTCGCTTGTGAATAATGAGCTAATTCTTCTTTTGCATATTCTCTTTTTCTTATATTTTCTTTTTTAATACCCACTTTTAAATAAAAGTTATATCTTTCTTTGGTCCAATAATCAAACCATTTATCAGCTTCTTTAGGATCAACAAAAAATTCAAGTTCCATTTGTTCAAATTCCCTCATTCTAAAAATAAAATTTCTTGGGGTGATTTCATTACGAAAAGCTTTACCAATTTGAGCAATACCAAAAGGAAGTTTTGCTCTCATTGAATTTAAAACATTTTTGAAATTATAAAATATTCCTTGAGCAGTTTCTGGTCTTAAATAAGCCTCAGAAGCTAATTCTTCAACAGGACCAACATAAGTTTTAAACATTAAATTGAAATTTCTTTCTTCAGTCAGTTCTCCTTGGCAAAGAGGGCATAAAGGTTTATTATCTTTTAATTTCACTTCTCCATATTCTCCTTTCATTAAATGATCAGCGCGAAAACGATTATGGCAATTTTTACATTCAACTAAAGGATCCTGAAAACCTTCAATATGTCCAGAAACTTCATAAACTTTTCTTGGGCCAATTATTGAACTTTCAATTAGAAAAATATTATCTCTTTTAAAGACAACTTCTTTGAGCCATAAATTTTTGATTTTATTTTTTAATAAAACCCCCAAATGACCATAATCATAAAATCCCTTTAGCCCCCCATAAATTTCTGCTGACTGAAAAATAAAACCTCTCTGCTTACAAATATTTATTATCTTTTCTACTTTATCATTCATTTCTTTTTTGTTTATTAATTTCGTAGATAGTAATAGGATAAGTTTTTACCTCAAATGATTTTTTAGAATATTTTCCCTTAGCAGTTAAAGTGATTTGTGGTATAACTACGAAATTTTTAAATTCTCCATAAAGAGGTGGTAAAACGCTTATTTGAAATCCCAATCTATAAGGCCCATAAATATCTCCATAACCATTAGACAAAGCATCAATTCTATAAATAAATTCTCCTGTTTCCTCATTATATTGTAAATTATTAGGATCTGTATTAATGGTAAAATTACCTGTAAGCTTTACTCCAATAGGAATTTTTGTCTTTAAAATAATATCCTCAAAATCCTCTCCTATAGTTAAAATGTCAATATAGAAACTTAAGGTAGTTTCTTTACCTCTTTCTAATGGGAAAACTCCACTATTTAAAAAATTGTCATCATAATAAATCATAAATGATTTTATATTTATATTACCAGCTATTATTTTTGTATCTTGTGTTTCTATAGATAATTTATTTGATAAAATTTGTACTTCAGGAGGTATAGAGGTTGTTTCAAGTACTGCCTTAACTTTCAAAAATAAATCCTTAGAACCTGCTTCATATTTTTTTTTAGATCTAATAGAAAAATTTAAAGCACCAGAAGAATTAGGTTGTAGGTTGTATAATTCAGGTTTATTTTGTGCATTCCATACAATAGAATTTTCAAGAGGAGAAAAATAACCATCAGTAGATAAACTTTCCATATCAAAATATCCTTCAAGATAAGCTTTTATTTGAACATTATTAAGACTAATTCGACTTTTATTTTGCCAGTTTATAGTGTAAACCACATTATCGCCCAAATCTACTAATTGTCCATCTTTATTTGTGTTAATAGTTAAAATAATCGGGCTTTCAATTATATTCAAGCTCAAGGTATAGTCTTTTAATTTAAAAGTTTTATTTTTAAAAATTATTCTTGGATAAAAATATAAAATAGGTTTATTAATAAAGCTAGTAAATTTTCCTACTATATTAATTTCATAATTATTTCCAGGGGAAATATTATTAAAATTCCATCTAAATCTTGTTCCCTCTTGTGGAGGAGGAGAAATTGAAACAAATTCAAAATTATTATCAGGTTGAAAATCTAAATTAAAATCAAAATTTTGGCTTGAATTATTATTGAATTTAAAAGAAATCATAAAGGGTTCATTAACAAAAACTTGAGAAGGTACAAAAAATTGATAAGAAATAGGTTCTTTTTTAATAGTAACTATCAATTCTTTGTTTATATTAAATGTTTGATTTTTATTTGGAGTTTTATAAATTAAATCTCCCTTAATAGATAAATTTTCATTAGTCTTTCCAATAAAAATTAATTTAAAACTAATTTCCTTTGTTTCCTTTGGCATCAATTCTCCAATACTATAAGATAAACCTTCTGATTCCAAATCATCATAATTATAAATACCTTCATCTAAATTTAAATCTACATAAACATCTTTTACTATAATATTTGAGTTATTAGAAATTTTTATTTTATACTCATATGGATTTAAAGAATTAACTTCAGCAGGCCCTATAATATCAAAACTTACTCCTCTTATATAGATTGCTCTAAAGTAGTATATATACGAAAAAACCCCACCGCTAATCAAAAATAATAAGAAAACTACTATAAATATTTTTTTTATATTAATATTATCTAAAAAGCTAAAAAGACTTGGTTGAAAATCAACATGCCAATAATCTTCTTTGGGAATATTTTTTTTGATTCCCCATATTTTTTTCACCTTTCCTCTCCTTTCAGAAGGAGACTGGCCATAAAGTTCTTTTTCTAATCTTTCTCCTAAATTTTCAAAATCTTTATTATCTTTTTCCATTTAACATTTATATTTTATTAATTATAATCTAATTTCTTTAAGATGACTTTTAATTATCTTTTTAATTAAAGATATGATTTTTTTATCTTTTAAGTCTAAAATACTATCTTTTTTTATTAAATTAATTATTTTTAAGTAAATTTTAAATTCTATTTTCTCATAAGCAATTTTTCTGCAAATAAAACAGTAAAATGAAGATTTTTTATAAAACACATCTTTTTTTAATTTATCAAGAGGCCTTAGGCAATTAACACAACTATACCAATTAATCTGCATACCAAGTTCATCAAATATTTTTAACAAAAACCACAATAAGAAAGAAAATTTATTTTTTAACAAAAAGTAATCAAGCTTATAAATCATATTCCAAAAATTATCTGAAATTTCTAAAAAATTAAAGCTACTTAACAACTTTAAAGCCCAAAGATATTGATACGGAGAAATTGAAAAAACTTTAATAGGTATTTTAAGAGGCAAACAAGATAAAACTTTATAATTATTATTTTCATTTATTATAAAAAATCTACCAAATGTTCCTGGTTGTATTATAGAAAGTAGTTTGCTTTCCGGTTTATTAATACCTTCTACAGTAGCTTTGATTTTCCCAAAATCTTTTGTTAAAATATAAACTAAAGAACTATTTTCTTTTATATTTTTTTTGCTTAAAATTAATCCGTTTATTTTAAAATAAAACATGAAGAAAAAATCAATTAAAGCAATAAAAATTTTAATCTTAATATTAATTTTAACCCTAAATGTTGCTTTAGCTATAAGTTTAAGTGTAAATAAAATAGCCAATAATATATTTACAACAGGTTTGTTTAGCTCTGAATTTGATGGAAAATATAGCGAATTATTAGATAGAACGTGGAACAAAATTAAAGATTATTATATAGAGCAGGAGAAAGTAAATCCAGATAAAGCAGCCTTTGAAGCAATAAGGGGTGTGATTAAATCATTAGGAGATCCCTATTCAGATATTTATACACCTAAACAAGCAAAAATATTTGACGAAGATATGGAAGGCAGGTTTTGTGGAATTGGAGCTGAAATTGGAATCAGAAATAATTTACCTACAATAATTGCACCGCTTGAAAAAAGTCCTTCAGAAAAAAATGGACTTAAACCTGGAGATGTTATTTTAAAAATAAATGATGAAGATACATCAAATATGTCATTAGAAGAAGCTGTATTTAAAATAAGAGGTGATTGTGGCAAGAAAGTAAAGCTAACAATATTTAGAGAAAAATGGAATAGCCCTAAAGATTTTATTATTAAAAGAGAAGAAATAAAAATTAAAGCTGTAAATTATAAAATTATTGAAAACAATATTGGCTATGTAAAAATAAATACTTTTAGCAGAACTACTAAATATGAGTTAGAAAATGCTATGAAATTTTTATCTAAAAATAATATAAAAAAGATAATAATAGATTTAAGAAATAATCCGGGTGGTTTTTTGGGTTCAGCAATTGAGGTTTCAGAAATGTTTGTTCCTAAGGGTAGTATTATATTAAAAGAATTATGGGGTAAAGAAAAAAGAGAAAAACAGGTAGTTTCAAAAAAAGAAAAAATATTTTCTTATCCAAAAAACAATGTAATTATATTAGTAAACAAAGGAACAGCATCAGCAGCAGAAATTTTTGCCGCAGCTTTAAGGCATAACTTAGGATATAAATTAATGGGCGAAAAAACTTTTGGTAAGGGTACAGTTCAACAAATTTTTAATATAGATGATTATATGCTTAAATTAACTGTTGCTTATTGGTTAACTCCTGATGGTAAAAAATTAGAAGGTAATGGTTTAGAACCTGATTATAAAATTGAAATAGATTATAATAATGAAAATAATAAAGATATTATTTTAGAAGAAGCTATAAAAATATTAAATAAATAAAAAATAAAAAAATGAAACTTAAAATAAAAAAAAGAAAAAGAGAAAAGAAAGTACCCCTAATGCTTACAGAAGATATTAAAAATATAGGTAGATATGGTGATGTTATAAAATTAAAAAGAGGTTATGCTTTGTATTTAGCGAGATTACAAAAATGCATTATTATAAATAAGAACAACAAAGACAAATTAGAATTCTTTAAAGAACTAAATCAAAAAAGATTAGAAAAGAAAAAAGAAAAGCTTATAGAATTAAAAGAAAAAATTGAAAGATTGACATTTACAGCTTATTTAAAAATTGGCAGCAATAAAGAAGTTTATAATTCTATTTCTAAAAATGATATATTATCATTTCTAAAAAAAGAAAATATTAATATAAGCAAAAATCAAATTGAATTAGATTCTCATATTAAAGAAGTAGGAACATTTAACATAAGGATTAACTTAGGTTTTGATATTTATGCTAATTTAAAGATAATTGTAAAGGAAAATATTATTAATTAAAGTAAGTTTGACTTTTTTGTTTTATTAGGATAAAATTTATAATAATATGTTCTCATTTAATAAATTCACATTAAAGGCACAAGAAGCGTTACAGAAATCCCAAGATTTAGCTTTAAAGTTTCATCATTCTGAAATAAAAGGACTCCATTTGCTTTATAGTTTATTAAATTTAGAAGAGACCATAATTGATGATATTTTACTTGAAACAAGAATAGATAAGAATTATTTGATTAAAATTGTTGAAGAAGAACTAAATAGAATTCCAAAAATATTTTCAATTACAAATATTTCACAACTTTATTTATCCCAAGAAACATTTCAGATTTTAGATCAAGCTTCAATTATCTCACGAAAATTAAACGATGAATTTATTTCAGTTGAACATATATTTTTAGCCTTAACAGAAATTAGATCAGTTGCTCGTTATATACTAGAAAGATTTGGCCTTACCACAGAAAGAGTATCAAAAATTATATTTCATTTAAGAAAAGGAAACAAAATTACAGATGAAACTCCAGAAACCAAATACAAAGCCTTAGAAAGATATAGTGTAAATTTAAACACCTTAGCCAAACAAAAAAAATTAGATCCGATAATTGGCAGAGAAAAAGAAATTAAAAGAATAATTGAGATACTTTCAAGAAGAACAAAAAATAATCCTATTTTAATAGGTGAACCTGGCGTTGGTAAAACAGCAATTGTAGAAGGTTTAGCACAAAAAATAGTCAATAAAGAAGTTCCCTACTCTTTAATAGATAGAGAAATTATTTCTTTAGATTTAGGTTCATTAATAGCAGGAGCAAAATACAGAGGAGAATTTGAAGATAGATTAAAATCAATTTTAAAAGAAATTAAAAGCAATCCTGGTAAATTTATTGTTTTTATTGATGAAGCCCATACATTAGTAGGAGCAGGTGCTGCAGAAGGAGCAATTGATGCTTCAAACTTATTAAAACCTTCTTTAGCAAAAGGAGAAATACAAGTAATAGGAGCCACCACTTTAAGAGATTACAAATTATATTTTGAAAAAGATCCTGCTCTTGTAAGAAGATTTCAGCCCATTTTGGTAGAAGAACCATCAAAAGAAGATACCATTGCTATTTTAAGAGGATTAAAAGAAAAATACGAAATACATCATGGTATAAGGATTACAGATAATGCTATAGTATCAGCAGTTGAATTATCATCAAGATATATAACTGATAGATTTTTACCAGATAAAGCTATTGATTTAATAGACGAGGCTTCAGCAAGCTTAAGACTTGAGGCTGAAAGCATTCCTTTTGAATTAGAAAACACAAAAAAAGAAATTAGAAAACTTGAAATAGAAAGAGAAGCCTTGATTAAAGAAGAAATTTCTAATTCAAAATTAAAATTAATAGACAATAAAATAAAAAAATTAAAAAAACAAGAAGAAAAACTTGAAAATGAATGGCAAAAAGAAAAAAATATTAAAGAAAGATACAACAGTCTTAAAAAAAGATTGGAAGATTTACAAAGAGAAGTTGAAGAACAAGAAAGTAGTGGTAATTTATCCAGAGTAGCAGAAATTATTTATGGAGAGATACCAACAATTAAAAAAGAACTTAAAGAAATTGAAGAAAACATTAAAAAAGAAAAACTTAAATATATAAAAGAAGAAGTTACAGAAGAAAATATTGCACAAATTGTTTCACGTTGGACTGGTATTCCTGTGTCAAAAATTTTAGAAGATGAAGCTAAAAAATTACTAAATGCAGAAAATATTTTAAGACAAAGAGTAATAGGACAAGAAGAGGCTATTTCAGCAGTTGCTAATGCCATAAGAAGATCAAGAGCTGGTTTATCAGATGAAAAAAAACCTATTGCTTCATTTATATTTTTAGGACCTACTGGAGTAGGAAAAACTGAAACAGCAAGAGCATTAGCCGAATTTATGTTTAATGATGAAAGAGCTATGATAAGAATAGATATGTCTGAATATATGGAACCTCATTCAGTAGCAAAATTAATTGGTTCACCTCCAGGATATGTTGGTTATGAAGAAGGAGGACAACTAACAGAAGCTGTTAAAAGAAGACCTTATAGTTTAATTCTTTTTGATGAAATAGAAAAAGCCCACCCAGAAGTCTTTAATATCTTACTTCAAATACTTGACGAAGGAAGACTTACAGATAGCAAAGGGTTTACTGTTAACTTTAGAAATACTATAATCATAATGACATCTAATTTAGGAAGTTATTATTTTAAAAAATTAGGATCTATTGGTTTTGACAGGTCTGAAAAGAAAGAATTTGAAGATTTTAGAGAAAAAGCAATAAAATCATTAAAGGATTTCTTCAAGCCGGAATTTTTAAATAGAATAGATGAAATAATAGTTTTTAAACCATTAACAAAAGATGATTTAAGACAAATTATTGAAATAAACTTACAAAAATTAAAAAATATGCTTTTAAATAAAGGAATTAAAATTTCTTTTGACGAAGCAATAAAAGAATTCTTAATAGAGAAAGGATTTGATGAAGAATACGGCGCAAGACCTCTTCAAAGAGCAATTCAAAAATTTATTTTAAATCCTTTGGCAGAAAAATTAATTTCTAACAAAATAAAGCAAGGTCAAAAAATCATATTTAAGATAAAAAACAAAGAACCTGAAATTATTGCTATTTAAAAATGATAGAAAAAATAAAAATATATATAAAAGAATCTATAAACGAATTAAAAAAAGTAAAATGGTTAACATTGAGAGAAACATATGAGCTTACTTTTAATATATTTATATTTACCTTAATTTTCTTAGTTCTTTACGGAATTATTGATTTTATTTTAGTAAGATTTATTTTATTGTTTTAAAAAATTTTTATATTATTGTACTTTCTCAATTTTTCAATTAATTGTTATTTCGTTAATTTTTGATTATAAAAAATATTTAAATAACAATAAATTTTGTTTTTTGTTTTTAAAATTTTAATTAAAATATAAACAAGGATTTATATAAAAAAATATTTAAAATTATATTAATTTCACAATCATAAAAATTTAAGTTGCTATATTTTTCATAAAATACTAAAAGAATTATAAACTACACCTGATTTATACCAAATGGGAATGATTTTTTTTACTTTTGAGAAAGGAGAACCATCTTTAATATCATAATAGAAATTTATTAAATCATTTAATTTCCCTTGAGATATAATCCTTACGCTACCATCTTTAAGATTTTTTGCATAACCATTAATTGAATATTTTTTTGCTTTTTTATAGCAAAAATATCTAAAACCAACTCCTTGAACTAAACCATAAAATTTAATCATTAATCCTAAAAAATCTTTTTCAATATCCTCAAATCTTAAAGCATTCTTTATTGAAAAATTATTTATTTTTTCACGTAAAATATAAGAAACAATAGCAGGACAATTAACTTCTTTGCCTAAATCAAAAGCAAAGCTTCTTACATAAAATCCAGAACTTGTTTTTATTCTAATTCTTAAAATATTATTTGAAAATGAAATAATTTTAAAATTGTAAAAATAAACTTCTCTTTCTTTTAAATTAAAATCAACATTTTTTCTTGCCAATTTATAAGCAGGTACACCTTTTATTTTTACAGATGAAAACATAGGCGGTTTTTGTTTAATTTTTCTTATATTTTTTAGTTTCATTAAAACTTTCTCTAGTTCTTTTAAATCAATCTGGCAATCTGAAACTTTTTTAATTTCATCTTTAATTTCTGTATCATAAGTTTTAGAATAATATCCAAACATAATATCAGTTAAATAAGTTTTAACACTTTTATTTAAAAAATAATTCAAATATTTAGTAAATTTGCCAATACCTAAAATAATCAGTCCTTCTGCCATTTTATCTAATGCTCCTCCATGACCAACTTTATTTTTAGATAATTTTTTAAAGTAATTTACTATCTGTGTAGAATAAAAATTTTGAGGTTTAAAAAATAAAACAATTCCTTCCATTTATAAATCTACTTTAAATCATTTAAAAATTTCAAAATTTTTTTCTCTACTTTATTTATATCTTCTTCAGTGCTAAATCCTGATGAATATTTGTGTCCCCCTCCTCCAAAATATTTTGCGATTTTAGAAACATCAATAGTGTCTGACCTTAAATGACCATAAGTTAAATTATTTTTTTTAGATAAAAAAATTACTGTATTAACTTCTTTAAAAAGCCTAAAAAATTCTATAAGTGTTTTTACTTTTTTAACTCTCTTTGTATCAGTAAATTTTAAAAGAATTAGATTTAAATTTCTATAAAATTTAAAATTTTGAAAAATTTCATTAAATTTCTTTAACAATTTTATATCAAAACCAAAGATTAATTTATATAGCTTATAAATTTTAATATTTTCATCAAAAATTTTACTTAAACAATAAAAGGTTTCTTTATTTTTAATATACCTAAAACCTACAGTATCGCCTATTATCCCCATCATAATAAAACTTCTAAAGTCTTCATCCATCTTGTATTTTAAAATTTGACCTATTTTATAAATAATAAACGAACAACAATCTGCATTTTCTTCCAAATAATATATAGAATTTTTAACATTAAAAACTTTGTGATGATCTATAATAAATATTCTTTCCTGGTTTATAAACTCAAAATCTTCATCAAAACCAAACCTTTTTTGATCAGTAATTTCAATACCTATTATTAAATCAAAATTATTCAAGTTTTCTAATTTATTTTTAACCCATTTTAACTGAGGAAAAAATTCAATCAAAACATCTTTCTGGGAATTATAATCTTTGTTAAATAGAAAAAATTTTTTATTTTTAAACTTATCCTTTAATATATAAAAAAGAGCAAGTTGAGAAAATAAACAATCAGGATCAGGAGAAGTATGAGAAACTATTAAAATATTTTTACTTTTACTTAATCTATCATATAAAATTTTGCAAAATTTATTCAAACTTTTAATCCTCATGATTATGTAACCTAAAAGTATAACCTTCTCCATAAAGAGATTTAATTGTTTTTTCTGTCATTTCTTCAGGAACATTTCCAAAACAAACTAAATTTTTATTAACACATACTACTTTTTGAGCAAAATTTAAAACTATATTTATCTCATGGGAGACAAAAATAATGGTAATATTATGTACTTTATTTAGATGATTTAAAATTTCATAAAATTTTTTCTCTCCTTCAATATCAATTCCTGATGTCGGCTCATCCATTAAAATTAATTCTGGTTTATTAATTAAAGCACGAGAAATTAAAACTCTTTGAAGTTCTCCTCCAGAAATTTCTCCTATTTTTTTGTTTAAAATATGATATACACCAATTTCTTTTATAACATTTTCATAGTAATCTTTTTCTTTTACTTCTCTTAATCTAAAAAATTCTTCTACTGTTATAGGGAAATCTTTTAAAAAATTAAAATTCTGTGGTATATATTCTATTTCGTTTAAATATTTTTTAATATTTTCATTTTTATACTTAACAACTCCTTCGTAATTTATTAAACCTAAAATTGCTTTAAGTAAAGTAGTTTTTCCAGCACCATTAGGTCCTATAATAGCTACAATTTCTCCTTTTTCAACAGTAAAACTTATATTATTCAAAATAATTTTATCGTCTAATTTAACAGATAAATTTTTAACTTCTAATAATTTCATTTTAAAGAATTATAAATGGAATCCAAGTTTTTTTGTAAAATCTGAATATATGTCAATTCGTTATTTTTCAAAATTTCCATCGGATCAACATAAGATACTTTTAAATCAAAAATTTTAGATACTTGTAAAGAAAAATCGTCTTGAAATCCTTCTTCAATAACAATAACTTTTACATTTTTTTCTTTTATAAGTTTACTTAACTTAAGTACTTCTTTAGGTAAAATATCTTGACCTTCTAAATTTTTTAGGGTAAAAATAATTGTTAATCCTAAATCTTTTGACAGATAATCAAAAGAGGGATGAGTAATTATTATATTTCTATTAGATAAGTTTTTGAATAAATTTTTATATTTATTTTTTAACTCGTCTAATTTGTAAATAAAATTATCTAAATTTTTTTGATAATATATTCTATTTTTAGGATCAATAGTAGATAAGATATTATAAATATTTACTGCTAATTTTGATGAATTTTCTAAGGATAGCCAATAGTGAGGATTTATATTATTTTTTGCATAAAGAATAGGTGTTATATTATTATTCAAATAAAATATTTTTGTATTAGTATTTTTGATATAATCTAAAATCCAATTATCAAAATTATATCCTATTAATAAAATTACATTAGCATTATTAATGTTATTTATATCAGAGGGAAGTAATTCTACATCATGAGCATGTCCTTTTTGAAAAATAATATTAGGAGCATTTAGAGCAACTTTATTACCACCTATTTCCTTGGTTAACAAATATACTGCCCCAACAGTTACAAAAATATTTAATTTATCTTTTTCTATATTTTTTTTAAAGTTTATTAAACTACCTAATAAGCTAAGAGAGAGAAAAATTAAAATTATAACTAAGAAATATAAAATAAGTTTATTTTTTTCAAATATTTTCATAAAAAATTATTTTTTAATATTCTTCACCCATATCTGGCATTGAAGGAGAATCATTCTTTTTCTTTTCTGGTATTTCAGAAATCATACATTGAGTTATCAAAAGAAGACTAGCAATTGAACCTGCATTTTGTAAAGCACTTCTTGTAACTTTTGTAGGATCAATAATACCACTTTTCATTAAATTTTCATATTTTAAGGTAGAAGCATTAAAACCAAAATCGTCTTTTCCTTCTTTTACTTTTTCTAATACTACAGAAGGATCAACACCTGCATTTTCAGCAATTTGTCTTAACGGTGCTTCTATTGCTTTTCTTACTATAGAAGCGCCAATATATTGAGGTATATTTTCTTTACTTAATTGATCAATTAATTTTTCTAAAGCAGGAAGTGTTCTAATTAAAGCTACACCTCCTCCAGGTATAATACCTTCTTCTATTGCTGCTTTTGTAGCAGCAACTGCATCTTCTACTCTGTGTTGAAGTTCCTTTTGTTGAACTTCAGTAGGAGCACCTACTTTAATTACTGCTACACCTCCTGCTAATTTTGCTAATCTTTCTTGAAGTTTTTCTTTATCATATTCTGATGTTGTGGTTTCCAGTTGTTTTCTTATTTGAGCAATTCTTGCATCAATATCTTCTTTTCTACCCTTGCCTCCAACAATTGTTGTTGTATCTTTAGTTACTATTACTTTTCTTGCTTCTCCTAATTGATGCATATCTGCATTTTCTAATTTCAATCCTAATTCTTCTGAAATTACTTGACCAGCTGTTAAAATAGCAATATCTTGAAGCATTTCTTTTCTTCTTTCACCAAAACCAGGTGCTTTAACTGCTACAGTAATTAAAATACCCTTTAATTTATTAACTATAAGAGTGGCTAATGCTTCTCCTTCAACATCTTCTGCTATTATAAGTATTGGCCTTCTTCCACCTTGAACAATTTTCTCTAAAAGAGGCACTAAATCATGAATAGATGAAATTTTTCTATCTGTTATTAAAATTAAAGGATCTTCTAAAACTGCTTCCATCTTTTCAGGATTTGTAATCATATAAGGAGAAATATAACCTCTATCAAACTGCATACCTTCTGCTAATTCATATGTTATTCCCACAGTCTGTCCTTCTTCAACTGTAACAACTCCATCTTTACCTACTTTATCAATTACTTCTGCAATTAATTTACCAATATTTTCATCTCTTGCAGAAATTGTAGCTACATGTTCATAGTCTTCTTTACCAGAAACAGGCTTTGAAATATTTTTCAATTCATTTAAAACTAAATCAATTGCTTTTTCCATTCCTTTTTGCATACCAATAGGATCAACTCCTGCAGCTACATTTTTTAATCCTTCGTTAACTAAAATTTGAGTTAGTAAGGTTGCTGTTGTTGTTCCATCTCCTGCTACATCATTAGTTTTAGAAGCGACCTCTTTTACAAGTTCAGCACCCATATTCTCAAATTTATCTTCTAATTCAATTTCTTTTGCTATACTAACACCATCACGAGTAATAGTTGGAGAACCATAACCTTTATCTAAAACTACTGCCCTACCCTTTGGACCTAAAGTAATTCTTACAGCATTTGCTAATTTATTAACGCCCCTTAAGATTTTATTTCTTGCTTTATCATCGAAAATAATTGATTTTGCCATTTTTTAATTATTTTTAATCATTAATTACGACTTTATAAAAAATTAATACTTAATTATTCTAATACGGCCATTATATCATCTTCTCTTATAAAATAATATTCCTTATCATCAATTTTAATTTCATCAGGTGCGTATTTTTTGAAAATAACTGTTTGTCCTTCCTTTACTGAAGGTTGTATCCTTTCACCTTTATCATTAATTTTACCAGGACCGACAGCAATAATTTTTCCTTTTATAGCTCTATCTTCTCTTGCTGTATCTGGTATAATAATTCCTCCTTTTGTAACTTCTTCTTGTTTTATAGGTTCCACTAAAACATAGTCATTTAGAGGCTTTATTTTCATATTCAATAATTATGTAAGAAGTTTGGACCTTTTGCCAAACTTCTTCTTTTTTATTAAATATACTAAATGTACTTAACTTAATATATAATTAAGAAAACTTTTTTTATTTAATCTAAATTTTTCTCTGATTTAACTTATTATTTAAATTTTAATATATATTATATTATTATATTTAAATACAAATAAGTTTTCAAGTACCTATATATCAAACTAATCTTTTAATTTAGGCAAAATAATTTCTAATATCCTTTCTAAATTAAAACTATTTTTAACAGTAATAGATAATCTTGATGTTGTAGTTATCGGTATTTGATCTTGAGTTGTTATTTTAACATTAAATATCATATTTCTAAAATTAACATTAATATCACGATTATTAATTCTTGCTTTTACTTCTATTGGCGGACTTTCATCAACAACCCTTCCAGTAACATTTACATCATAGTAATTATTAACAGATCTAAGGTTAACACTAAAATCTTTGATTGTTGGAGATTGTACTCCTAAAGTTCTAAAGCTTCTAATAGAAGAGGTTGTCACCGAATCAGCATCGTTTATTAATCTCACTATAAAATAATAATCTGTTGAAGAAGAGAGATTGGTCAATCTATGAATAGCACAATCATATGTTATCCTATTAAATTGACATCTCTGATTTACAGTAGAAGAATTAACTAAGCTTAATGTTGAACTACTGGTACCATAATATATAAAAGATCTTGTATTTAAATCTCTAGGAGATTCTGTTATTTTTGTTGTTAGAACTTTAATTATTGCTTCTGAAGCCCTAACTGATTCTATTAAAATTTCTGTTAATTTAGGATTTCTAAAAAGATAATCTCTATTTCTAAAAGACATACTTTTTTCAGCTTCTGCTCCTTCTAAATCTTTCATTCTCAATTTCAAACTTAAATGAGTATTAGGAGGAAGATTGTTTAGGTCAATAGGAATAGTATATATAAAATCAGAAGATGTTGTTGTAGGTGAACTAGAAGAATAACTAAAAATTTCTCTATTTCCTTCTAATATTTTTAAACTAAATTCTCTTAATGATTCATCAACATCTATACCTAAATATAACAATCTATTTTGTATATCATAATCAAAATTTACTCTTTCTAAAATTGGTGGTGTATTAATTTTTTCAACAATTAATCTAACACCTCTTCCACAACCATAGTTTCTTCCTAAAATTTGTTTTGGAGATATATAAAGATATTGAGATTTATCTTTAAAACTAACAGTTTTATTGTTTAAAGTAGTATCTCCTGTTATTCTTTTAAGGGTAATCCTTACTTTATCTTTCTGTGCTAAATATCCTAAATTTTCATTATTAGTGTTATATGTATATGAAAATAAATTTTTGGCAAATCTTTCTATTCTTGCATGTAATCTTAATGCTTTATTCAGATTTGTCCTTGCTTCTCTGTTGCTTCGTAAAAAAATTGGATTGTCTCCTTCTTGTCTATTATCATTTTGTCTAGAATCTGCAATATGAATATTATTATCAGCACTAAAAGAAGTTATATATAAGCTTTTATTATTATCGTTGCTTAAATAAATTAAATTAATATATTCATCTGTACAAAAATAATAGTCTCGACTAAATGATTGTGCGTTTAAAAAATAATAAGGTAAAATTAAAAACAAAAACAATATTAAAAATTTTTTAAGCATTTTGATTTACTTTTGACTAATTTTCGACCTTAATTTTTTCATATTTTCTTTATGTTCTTCTGTATTTAATAAACCGCATTTTTTCCATTTTTTACCACTTCCACAAGGACACAATGAGTTTCTATCTATTTTGGGGACATCTTGTCTTAACTCTAAATTCATTAAAAATTGTATCAAATTTATTCTAAGTAGTCTGAAGAAATTATTAAAACTTTCTAATGCTTCTTTTTTATATTCAACTAACGGATCTTTTTGAGCATAACCTCTCCATCCTATACTTTCTTTTAATTCTTCTAGATAGCTTAAGTGTTCCGTCCATAAATAATCTAATGTTCTTAAAACAGCATTCTTTAAAAATCTATGCCACTCTTCTTGATAAATAAAAATATTTTTTAGATCATTATATTTGTTCCAAAATATATCTTCTGCTTCTTCTTTATTTTCTATTTTTAAATTAAATTTTATAATTTCTTCATCTTCTTTTAAAAATTCCTTAAATTCTTCTTTGATAAAGTCTTCTAAATTTATTTCATATAATAATATTTTCCTTCTATATTCATAAATTTTATCTCTTTGGCTGTTTATTACATCATCATATTCAAGTAAATGTTTTCTTATATCAAAATTAAAACCTTCTATTTTTTTCTGTGCTTCATCTATAGTTTTTGTAATTAAGGGATGTTCTATTACAAAATCATCTTTTTTAATATTTAGTTTTTCTATCAAAGATTTAATTTTTTCTCCTCCAAATATTCTAATCAAATCATCTTCTAAAGAAATATAAAATTGGGTTTCTCCCGGGTCTCCTTGTCTACCTGCTCTTCCTCTAAGTTGATTATCTATTCTTTTTGCTTCATGCTTTTCTGTTCCTAAAACAAAAATTCCACCTAATTCTCTAACCTTTTTTGCTTCTTCTTCATCAGGAGGATTACCTCCAAGTATAATATCTACGCCTCTTCCTGCCATATTAGTAGCTATAGTCACAGCCCTAAATTTACCTGCTTGAGCAATAATTTTGCCTTCTTCTTCATGGTTTTTAGCATTTAAAACATAATGTGGTATACCTTTTTCTTTTAATTTATTAGATAAATATTCATTTTTTTCTATTGATGGAGTACCAACTAATACTGGTCGGCCTTGATTATAAAGTTCAACAATTTTTTCAACTACTGCCTTCCACTTACTTTCACTGGTTAAAAATATTTTATCAGGATGATCTATTCTTATACAGGGTTTATTAGGAGGAATTACTACTACTTCTAAGTTATAAACTTTATAAAATTCTTCGGCAGAAGTAATAGCTGTTCCTGTCATACCTGCTAATTTCTTATATTTTCTAAAAAAATTTTGAATAGTTATTTGAGCAATTGTTTTACTTTCCGGTTGAATATAAACATTTTCTTTGGCTTCAATTGCTTGGTGCAATCCCCCAGACCATCTTCTACCCCACATTAATCTTCCTGTAAATTCATCTACTATAATAACTTGATTATTTTTTACAACATAATCTTTATCTCTAAAAAACAAATAATTAGCCCTTAAAGCTTGTTCTAAATGATGAATTGAATGAAGATCATTAACTTTGTATGGATTATATCCTAATATTTTTTCTATTTTATTTTGTCCTTCTTCAGTAAGATAAATTGATTTTCTTTTTTCATCAATAGTAAAATCAATATCTTTTTCGAGTTTCTGAGCAATTTTATTAAAAAAGTGATAGACGGAACTTGATTCTTGTTGTTGACCAGAAATAATTAGTGGTGTTCTGGCTTCATCTATTAAAATACTATCAGCTTCATCAACAATAGCATAATTAAAACCTCTTTGAACTAATTCAAATTTATTTAAAACCAAATTATCTCTCAAATAATCAAAACCAAATTCATGATTCGTTCCATAAACAATATCGGCTTGATAAGCTTCTTGTCTTGTTATTGGTCTTAAATAATCATAAAAAACTAAATATGAACCTTCTATATCCCTAATTTCATCTTTTTTTTCATTAACAAAGGTAGGATCATAAAGATAACTTTGTTCGTGAACTATACAGGAAACACTTAAACCTAAAAGATGATATATCTGACCCATCCAAACCGTATCTCTTTTTGCCAAATAGTCATTAACCGTACAAATATGAACTCCTTCACCAGTTAAAGCATTTAAATAAGCAGAAAGCGTTGCGGTTAAAGTTTTACCTTCTCCTGTCATCATTTCTAAAACCATACCCTTATGTAATCCTATTCCTCCTAAAATCTGAACATCGTAATGTCTTTGCTTTAATGTTCTTTTGGCTGCTTCTCTAACAAGGGCAAATGTTTCTGGAAGAATATTACCTAAATTTTCACCCTTTTTGATTCTCTCTTTAAATTCTTGGGTTTTTTCTTTTAAATTTAAATCACTTAATTTTTCAAAATCGTCTTCTAAAGAATTTATTTTTTTTAAAATAGCTTGCCATTCTTTTATGTAATCTTTTTTTAATATAAAATCTAATATACCCATTTTTAATTTAATTTTAAAACATTTTTAATAATTTAAAAACTTATCAAATCTTAATGAAGTTCAATTTCTTCTATGGTCTGCTCGCTACTGTAGAAAGATGTCGATTCAGGATCAAAATACAAAGTCACTACCCCTAAAGGACCATTTCTTTGTTTAGCAATAATAATGTCTGATTGATTGCTTGGCACTATTTGTCCACTTTCTTTTGGCCTATGAATAAATAGTACTACATCTGCATCTTGCTCTATAGAGCCAGAATCCCTTAAATCAGAAAGTTTAGGAACCTGAGTAATTCTTTGCTCTGGAGCACGAGAAAGTTGAGATAAAGCTAAAATAGGTACATTTAATTCTCTGGCTAATTCTTTAAGACTTCTTGAAATTTCTGTTATTTCTTGTACTCTACTATCATAAAATCTATTTGCTTTAAGTAGTTGTAAATAATCTATAATAATTAATCCCAAATCTCCAACCTGATGTTTTAGTTTCCTAGACATTGTTCTTATTTGAATCGTATTTAAATTCGGAGTATCATCTATAAATATCGGAGCTTGATTTAATCTATCAAGTGCATCAGAAATAAGAGCTAACTCATTTAATTCTCCTTCATAAAAAAGCTTTCCTGTTCTTAATCTCCATAAACTTACTCCGGCTTCACTTGCTAATAATCTATCAATAATTTGATCTTTAGACATTTCTAAACTAAATATAGCTACAGGTTTATTTTCTGAAATAGCAATATTTCTTGCAAAAGTTAAAGCTAAAGAAGTTTTACCCAAAGAAGGCCTTGAAGCTAATATTATAAGATCTGATTTTTGAAAACCACCAAGATATTCATCAAGCAAAGGAAAGCCAGTTGAAATACCTCTAATTTTTTTATCTTGTGTATGTAATTCTTCAATTCTTTTATAAGCTTCTTCCAAAAATTGTGAAATATGAGAAAATTCTTTTGGATAAACTTTTTCAGCTACTTTAAAAATTTTTGATTCTACTTCATCTATTAATTCTTCAGAATCTTTATTTTCATCATAAGCTAAATTTTGAAATTCATAAGTTAATTGTATCAAATCTCTTCTTGCTTTTTTATCTTTAATTATCTTAGCATAATTTATTACATTAGTTACTGAAGGAGTTTTATTTATTAATTCAAAAAGATAGGCAGGTCCACCTATGTTTTCTATTTCGCCAATTTCTTTTAATCTATTAGTTGTAGTTATAATATCAATAGGTTCTCTTTTTTCAAAAAGATAAAGAATGGTTGAGTATATTATTTGATGTGCAGGTTTATAGAAATCATCAGGTTTTATTAAATCAACAATTTTGTATATAGCTTCAGGATCAATTAACAATGCCCCTAATAATGCTATTTCTGCTTCTATATTGTTGGGTAAAGATTTAAATATCTCTTTATCCTTTTCCATGAATTATTTTAAATGTTTATAATAAAGTTTATAAAAATTTCAAGGTTTTAATTTTATATATAATTTTTAACTTTTTAATATTTTTAAACATATAAAATCATTTTGTCAAAGTTTGAAAATTTGGAAATAATGTGGATAATTTATTTATAATGGAAAGATTTGGCAAAGAACATAATCCTCAAGGAGAAGAAAACCAAAAAGAAGAACAAAAAGGTGAGGAAACATTAGTAAAAACAGAAGAATTTTATTATGACCATATAGCTAAAGAACTAAAACTAAATTTAGAACAACAAAAAGAGCAATCAATTAGTTTTGAGGAAGGAGAAAATTATCCATACGAAATTATAACAACTCCAAAAGAAAATTTTGTGTTATTTGGTGATGGTAGAGTAATAGTTGTTTACAAAGAAAATGGTGAACTTAAAAAAATAAATTTAGAATTAAAAGATAATAAAAATAATAAAATCCAAGTCCAAGTAAGGCATCTAAAAATTTTTCCAGATGGTACATTAGTAGCTTCTGATCAAAACAAAATTTACATATTTGAACCTCAAGGATATCTTTTGCAAACATTCGATAAGAATAAACAATATACTTTTAACTTAATTCAAGAAATAACATTAGACCAGGAAACAGATGGAAAAATTTTAAATATTCAAATAATTGAAGGAGGAAAAATTATTATTACTACAACAAAAAGTATAATATTCTATGATTATGAAGAAGAAAATAGATATGTTGAAAAAAGCAGAATAAAAAAAATAGACAGAAGGGAAATAAATAATTTACTTTACTCTTACTATTTACCAGAAGAAAAAATTTTAATTTTAACTAAGGGAAAATTGATTTTATATTCACCCAGCGAAAATAAAGTTACTAAAGAAATAAATATACCAGATAATTATGATATAAGGGGTATATTTATAAATCCTTATACTAAAGAAATATTATTATCTATAAAGGTTTATTACGATACTGATGAAATTTCTATTTCTAACAAAAATATCATACAAATATTAGATTTAGAAACATTAGAAAATAAAAAAACAATAGATAATCCAATTGAAAAGGGACGAATATTAAAGGCTATAGCTACAAATAAAGGAGAAATTGTTGTTTTAGGAGTTACTGAACCTAAGGGAAAAAGAATTATAAAAGTTTTAATCCCAACATTAGAAAATAATTATGAATCATATGAAATACCGCTTAGCGAAAGTACTATAGCAGATATTTCAATAAGCCCAGAAGGTGAAATAAATTATGTAGGCAATTTTCAGGGAAAAAAGCCTGGTATATTTTCTACTTTACAATAAGAAACTATCTAAAAAATTTTATGTGTAGTTATTTTTTCTAAAAAGAAGGTAATTTATATTTTAATAAAATAAAACACAAAAATTAACTGCCCAATATTTCTTGAATCTTTTTTATTTGTTCTTCGGTAATATTTTCAGTAATAGCATCAAAATAATCAGATAAAGATTTACTAGCAATCTCTTTGCCTATTTCTCTAACTTCTTCTGAGGAAATTTTTTCTTTTAAAATCATTTCAGCCTCTTCTTTACTAATTTCACCGTCAGTTAATTGAAATCCTTTTCTTTTTAAAATTTCCGCTGTTACTGATAAAGATATTAAAATCTCTAATTGGGCTAATTGTTTGTTAATATCTTCTTCATAAAAGTTTAATATTTTTAGTATTTCTTTTAATTTTTGAATTTCTTTTTGCATTGTTTCGTCTTTTATTTTTTTGTCAATATTAAATAAAAAAATTAATCTCCTATTTTTATTCTTAATTTTTTGCTTAGCATATTTTTAATATCTACTTTAATACCTTAAAAACCAAGATAAATAAAAGGTAAACTAGAAAAAGCTACAGCCAGTGGTACACATTCTTGCTAAAAAAGCTTCTATAGTAGAAAAATTTCTTTTATGAAATTCTTCCTTCAGCTATTCTGAGAAAAGTATATGAACCAGTAATAGCACCGGCACAATCTACTAAAAAACCAAAATATTCAAACCCTCCAAGCTCTCTAATATCTCTTTTTCGTATTTCTTCTAAAAATTCTTCACCTGATTTTATAGTTTCTTTATCTGGTTTTTGTTCTCTGGATTCTTTTTTAAAAAATGGAAATTTCATTATATTAAAACAATTTTTTTAATATTTATATAATAATATTTTATATCATAACATAAAAAATTAAATATAAAAGGGTAAAGTTTGAAAATCCGGACCTAAAATAATTATATAATTTATTAGGTTATGATTTTCAAATTTCCAAGGTGTAAAAATAAACAATTCTGGAAACTCTCTGATGATAGATTAAGAGATATAATTATAGAAAGTTATCATTAAAAGAGCAAGAAAGTTGTTTATTTACATTATTTTTTAATAATTTTAGATCCGAATAATCAGAATTTATCCTATAAAATATATTTTTAAAAATTAAAAATAAAAAATTACCCGCGATAGGAATCGAACCTATATCTTCTCCTTAGGACGGAGACGCTTTTCCATTAAGCTACGCGGGCTGTAATATTGCTTTAAAATCTTTAAAAAACTAATAAGCTGCCCTTGAACTTACTTCTGATTCTACTTTTTTAATAGTTTCTATAGCAACAGAAACTAAAATCAATATAGATGTTCCTCCTATTCCTACAAAAGGAAGCCCAGTTATTAATTGAGTTAAATATGGTAATATAGCTATAAACCCTAAAAATAAACCACCAAAAAGATTAAGTTTGTTGACAGTATTTTTAAAATATTCAGCAGTCTCTTTGCCAGGTCTAATTCCAGGAATAAATGCTCCTGATTTTTGAAAATTATTTGCTAATTCATTTGGTTCAAAAGTAATAAGGGTATATAAATATGTAAAACCAAAAACCAAAATAAAATAAAGAGATGAAAATATTAATTGATTTTGGAAAAAATTATTTATAGATTGTGAGATATCTGAAGCAATGGGTATTTTCATAGCACTTAAAATTTGAAAAAAAGTTTGTGGAAAAAGTAATACTGATATAGCAAAAATTATAGGTATAACTCCTGCTTGATTAATTTTTATAGGCAAATAACTTGAAACTCCACCATATATTTTTGTCCCTCTAACTCTTTTGGCAAAATTTATAGGCACTCTTTTTTCTGCTTCTGTAATATAAGCAACTCCTGCTGTAATTAAAATAGAAAGTATAATAACTATTACATAAGTATTTATCTTATCAATACTAAAATTAACCAAAAATTGTTGAATTAATTGGGGCCCGCTTGCAACTATACCTGAAAAGATTAATAAAGATATACCATTGGTTAATTTTTGTTCAGTAATTAATTCTCCCAACCACATTAAAATAATAGTTCCTGCTGTAACCAAAATAACATCTCTTAAAATATCAAAAAAAGAAAAAAATTGAAGTATTCCCTGAGATTCTAAAAATTTTAAAAAGCCAAAAGATTGTATCATTGATAATGGTATAGTTAAAATTCTAGCATATTGATTGAACTTAGCTCTTCCTATTTCTCCTTCTTCATAATACATTTGTTTAAGAGGAGGATATATTAAAGTTAGAAGTTGCATTATTATAATAGCAGTTATATATGGACCCAATCCAAGTAAGGCAACAGAAAAATTTGACAATGTGCTTCCTGTAAAAATATTTAAAAGACCAAGAAATTGATTAGATTGAAGCAAATTTTTGATTCTTTCTAAATTAACATCCGGTAATGGAATATTAGCAATTATTCTAAAAATAACTAAAAATATAAAAATAAGAAAAACTTTTTTTCTTAAATCTCTATATTTGAACAAAAACAAAAAATTCAAAAAGAAATTATTTTTAATCATTATTCTATTGAAGATCCTGAGTTAATAATTTTTTCTTTAACCTTTTGACTAAATAACAATTCACTGGAAAAAATTAGTTTCTTTGTTAATTCTCCTTTTGATAAAATTTTTACTTTAATATTCTTTTTAGATTTTGGAATTTTAACAACTTTTTTATCTTTAAGGCTAAATAAGTCAACTCTTTCTCCCTCATTAAAAATTTTATTTATTTTTTCAAGATTAACAACAATTGGTTTTAAAGACAAAGATCTAAATTTAAACCCTCTTTTTTTGGGAATTCTAATAATCAAATCTCTTTCTGCTGGTCTAATTCTTCTACCTGCTCTTGATTTTTGGCCTTTTAATCCTCTACCAGAATAATTTCCACCAACCTTACCTCTTCCTATTCTTTTTCTTTTCTTCAGTTTAAATTTAATTTGATGTATCATCATTTTTCTTATATTTATTTAATTTTTCTAAAGCTTTTAAGGTACTTAAACAATTTGTCAAAGGATTTTTTGTAACTCCAATTATTTTAGCAACAACATTTTTTATACCTGCTAATTCTAAAACCAATCTTACTGAACCACCTGCTATTATTCCTCTTCCTTTTTTGGCAGGTTTTACTAAAACTTTAGCAGCACTTGTTTTACCTTCAACTTCATACGGTATTGTATCATTAACTATAGGTACATTTATTGCATTTTTAATAGCTTTATTTAACGCTTTATTTACTGCCTGAGAAACATCATCGCCTTTTTCTATTCCTACGCCAACTTTTCCATTTTTATTTCCAGCAACAACCACTGCTCTAATTTTAAATCTTTTACCTCCTTTTGTAACTTTTGTCACTCTTTTAATTTCTAAAATCTTATATGCCCACTCAGATTTTTTATTAATCATTTTTATATTCTAAAATTCTAAACCTGCTTTTCTTGCAGCTTCGGCAAGTTCTTTAACACGACCATGATATTTATAAGGACCTCTATCAAAAACAACTTTTTTAATTCCTTTTTCTAATGCTCGTTGTGCAATCATTTCTCCAACCTTTTTTGCCTTTTCTAAACCTTTTAATTTCTCATTTCTAAATTCTAAAGAAGAAGCTGAAACAAGAGTTCTACCTGATGAATCATCAATTATTTGAGAATATATATGAATATTTGATCTAAAAACAGATAATCTCGGTCTTTCCGCACTTCCCTTAATTTTACTTCTAACTCTTATTTTTCTAATTATTCTTCTTAAATATTTATTAATTTTTCTTTTTCTTGCTATTAATTTAATCATTGTTTGTTAATTCTAATTAATTTATTTTTTATTTACCAACTGTTTTTTTGACTGGTTTAACTTTAACAAATTCGTCTTCATATCTAAAACCCTTAACTTTATAAACATCTCTTACTTTTAATTTTCTTATAAAAGCTGAAAATTCACCTACCCTTTCCTTATCTTTACCACTTACTATTATTCTAAACTGATTTTTTAATGATTCAATTTTTACTTTTATACCTTCAGGAATTTTTACTATAACATGATGGGAAAATCCTAATTTAAATCTAATTTCATCGCCTACTACTTCTGCATTATATCCTAATCCTTGAAGTATTAAAACTTTTTCAAATTCTTGAAATGTACTTAAAATTTTATTATTAAGCAATGCTCTTGCAGTTCCCCACATTCTTTTTATTTTTTTATTAACTCTATTTGGATCTTTAATATCTTTTGGTCTAACATATATTTCATTTTCTTTAATTTCAATCAAAAAACCTTCGGGTAATTTATAATCGGCTTCCCCTAGGGGACCTTTTATTTTTAATAAGTCATCAGAAATTTTTTCAATAATTACTTTTTCAGGAATTTTAATAACTTTTTTACCTAACTTTGACATAGATTTAAAAATTTAAATTACTTCACAAATAACTTCACCTCCTAATTTTCTTTTTTTTGCTTCTGAATCAAGCATTATTCCACGTGATGTAGAAATTATTCTAAAACCATAACCTCCTCTTACAGGACGTAAATCTCTATATCCCATATAAACTCTTCTACCTGGCTTAGAAGCTCTTATAAGATCTTCAAAAGGAGGATTGTTATTAATATAATTTAAATAAACTATTAAAAACTTTTTATTATTTTCTTCTTTTAACTTAATTGTTTTCACAATATTTTTTTCTTTAAAAATTTTTAAAATAGCAATTTTAACATGTGAATATGGAACAACAATTATATTTTTCTTTACCTTCCAAGCATTTCTTATTCTTGTTAATAAATCTGCAATAGGATCTGTTATACTCATTTTACCAAGATGCTTTTTTAATACCGGGCAAATATCCTCTGTGGGCTAATTCTCTAAAACAAATCCTACATAAACTAAAATCTCTCATAAAGCCCTTTGCTCGACCACATCTAAAACAGTTATTTACTTGTCTTGTTTTAAATTTACTTGGTCTTCTCCATCTAACTTTTTGTGCTTTTCTTGGCATTATTTGAAAATTTTTATAATAAAAAATTAAATTTTAATCGGGAAACCTAATTTTTCCCACATCTTAATATTATAATTTAAATTTTTAGCTGATGAAACTATATTTATTTGAATCCCAAAATTATTTTTAATTTTATCTGAAACCGTTTCAGGAAAAATATTTATATCTCTAAAAGAAATATTCAAATTCCCATTTTTATCAAGATTATTTTTCATTATCCCCTTAAAATCTCTTGCTCTAGGTAAAACATAAGTAATTAATCTTTCTATAAAATCAAATAATCTTTTTTTTCTTAACGTTACTAAAACAGCAACTGGCATACCTTTTCTTAGCTTAAAACCCGAAACGGACTTTCTTGCAGAAACTATTTTAGTTTTTTGACCTGAAATCATAGATAACGCATAAGAAGCTTCTTCTATAATCTTGTCTTTGTTTTCAGGGTTGTTTACCACCATTTTACCTATACCAATATTTAAAACAGCTTTTAAGGGAATAGGGACATCAAGTAAATTATTAATACCTAACTCTTCTTTAAGCTCTTTTCTTATTTTTTTATTAAACTCTTCGTATAACATTTTTCAAAAAATTTAAATTTAATTAAAAGATAACTTACATTTTTTACAAAGCCTTCTTTTTTTATCATTTTCAAAAGTATAACCTACTTTAGTAGGTTTCTTACATAAAGGACATATTAATTTCACATTGCTTACATAAATAGGTTGGGGTTTTTGAATTATTTGTCCTTTTTCACCACCTCTTTTAGGTTTTAAATGTTTTTTCACTAAATTTATTCCTTCAATAATTACTCTATTTTCTTTCGGTATAACTTTAATAACCTTACCTTTATTTCCTCTATCTTTTCCTTTTATTACTAAAACTAAATCATCTTTTTTTATTTTCATTTTTTAAAAATTAAACTCTTAATAATTAAACAAAATCTTTAGTTAAATTAGCTATTTTTGTAAACCCTTTTTCTTTAATTTCGATAGGTATAGGACCAAATATTCTATTACCTATTAAATCATCTTTACTTCTTAAAAGAACAACAGCATTTTCATCAAATCTTATCCAAGTTCCATTTTTTCTTCTAAATGGTTTTCTTTGTCTTACTACTACTGCTCTTACAACTTGACCCTTTTTAACTTGTTTTCCTGGTTCTGCTACTTTTACTGAACAAACAATTATATCTCCAATTTGAGCAGCATTTCTATTACCAACCCCTACAAATCCAATACACATCAACTTTAAAGCACCACTATTATCTGCTGATTTTAAAATTGTCCTATGTTTAATCATATTTTAAAAATACTACTTATTTAAAATTAATTTGATTTTTTAAGTATCGAAATCAATCTCCATCTTTTCAATTTAGAAAGTGGTCTAGTTTCTTCAATTAAAACTTCATCTCCTATCTTTGCTTCATTTTTTTCATCATGAACATAATGTTTAGTTCTATGTTTGTAATATTTTTTATAAAGCGGATGTTGCTTGATAGTTTCAGAGACAACAACAATAGTTTTATTCATTTTATCTGAAACAACCTTTCCTTTAACTCTTTTTCTCATTTTCTTTTCTCTTTTCATTAATTATTGTTAATATTCTGGCTATGTTTTTTTTGGATTCTCTTATTAAATGGGGTTTAGTTAATTTTTTTAAACTTTTTTCTATTTTTAATTTAAAAAGCTTTTCTCTTTCTTCTTTCAAGATTTTAAAAAGATCTGATAAATTCTTTTCTCTTAATTCTTTAACTTTCATCTTTTGAAACTATTTTTGTTTTAATTGGCAATTTATAACTTGCTGATTTTAAAGCAGAAATAGCCAATTCTTTATTATCCGATTCAACTTCAAATAATATATTACCAGCTCTTACAAAAGTAGCATAATGATCAATATCACCCTTTCCTCCTCCCATTCTTACTCCTTCTGGTTTTTTCGTTCTTGAAATATGAGGAAAAATTTTTAACCACAGTCTACCTCTTTTACCTAACACTCTTTTTATTTCCTTTAAAGCAGCTTCTATTTGCTTATCTTTTAGATATCTTGCCTCTAAACTCTTAAGTCCATAAGTGCCAAAATTTAAGTCTATATTAGAAATAGCTATATCTCTATTTAAACTTCTTCCTTTCATCCATTTTCTATGTTTTACCTTTTTTGGACTTAACATTTTATATTTCTTCTTTTATTTCGCTAATATCGCCCTTATATATCCAAACTTTTATTCCTATAATACCGTATTTAGTTAATGCCTCACAAAAACTATAGTCAATTTTTGCTTTTAATTTAGATAAAGGCATTCTTCCCCAAGTAATTGTTTCTGTTCTATGAATATTAGCACCTCCAATTCTTCCTGAAACTCTAATTTTTACACCTTCTACTTCCTTATTTTGCCTAATTCTTTCAATTGCTTTTTTCATTATAGATCTAACAGATTTATTCTTTTCTATTTCTGAAGCTATAAATTTACAGTTAAAACTTGCAAAAATTGTTGTTTTTTTAATTTCTTCTACAGAAATCTCAAGCGATGGATTGGGAATTTTAAAATCATCAAATAACAATGACAATCTTCTTCTCAATTCTTCTTGTAATCTCTTAAGTCTTTGTCCATCTCTTCCTATAATTATTCCTGGTCTTGGAGTTTTAATAATAACTTTACAATGTTCCTGATCTTTTCTTTCTATAAAAACATCAACTATAAAAGCATTTTTAAATTTCTCAAAAATAATTTTTCTTATCAAAAAATCAGCCTCTAAAAATACTCTATAATTTTTCTTAAAAAACCATTTTGATTTCCAATATTCATTGATACCTAATCTAATTGCATAAGCAGGAACTTTATGACCCATTTTTATTTTTTTGTCTGATTAATTAATTCTTTATCTAAATTTTTACTTAAATGATTAATTTCTTTTCTATCTAAATATAAAGTAATATGCGATGTTCTTTTATATATTCTACCTATGTGACCACGCGACATTGCTCTATATCTTTTATATTTCGGACCTTCATTGACTATTATATTTTTAATATAAAGAAATTCTTTTTTAATATTTTTTTGCTTTTCAGCAACATCAATTCCGTGTTTTAATAATTTTAACAAATTTTTAGCAGCTCTTTTATGAGAAAACAATAATTGTTTCTCTGCCACAACAACATCCATTCCTTTCAACATTTTACATAGTGGTCTAACCTTTCTTGGTGATATATTTAATCTTCTTAAATGAACAGTAATCATCCTTTAGCTTTTTTCTGTTCTAATTCTCTTTGTAATTTACCTCCATGTTTTATAAATTTCCTTGTAGGAGCAAATTCACCTAATTTATGCCCAACCATATCTTCTACAACTTTAACAGTAATAAATTGTTTACCATTATGAACTTCAAAAACCATATTTACCATTTCAGGAATAATATCAGAATCTCTTGAATAAGTTCTTATTTTAACTTTATCTCTCTGTTCAATTGGTAATTCTAAAACTTTCTTAATTTTCTTCATCAGTTTTGGATTAACATATGGTCCTTTTTTAATACTTCTACCCATTATTATTTTTTACTTTTTCTTCTTGATACTATTAATTTTGAATAAGGATTTTTTCTTCTTCTTGTTTTTCTACCACCAGTAATTTTACCCCACTTTGTTTTAGGTTTTCTTGTTCCTCTTGGAGCTCTTCCTTCTCCTCCACCATAAGGATGATCTCGCGGATTCATTGCGCTACCTCTAACATTTGGTCTTCTTCCTTTCCATACGTTCCTTCCTGCTTTAGCTATTACAACATTTCTATGATCTATATTTGAAACTCTTCCTATTGTTGCATAACAATACTTAGAAACTTTTCTAATTTCACCAGATGGCATTTTTATCAAAGCATATTTTTCATCACAACCCATCAAAATCGCAGCACTACCAGCAGATCTTACAAGTTTACCCTTACCTCGCGGTACTAATTCTATCTCATAAATTTCAGTGCCTGGGGGGATATTTTTTAATGGCAATCTATTTCCTATTTTAATAGGAGCAGATTCAGAACAAATAATTTCATCACCAACCTTTATTCCTTCAGGAGCAATATGATATCTTCTTTCGCCGTCTTTATAGCAAACCAACATAATAAATGCAGTTCTATTTGGATCATATTCTATTGTTTCAACTTTTGCAGGTATGTCTAATTTATCTAATCTATAAAAATCAATAATTCTATAAAGTCTCCTATGATAAGGATTTTTTCTAAAACGGGTAGTTATTCTTCCTTGATTATTTCTTGCTGTTCTTTTTTTCAAAGAAACCAACAAAGGCTTATAAGGCTCATCAGTAGTTAATACTTTTTTATAATCAATCAAAACAGCAACCCTTTTTCCTGGACCTCTTGATTTTACAACTTTTAAAGCCATTTTTAAAATAAAATATTTTTATTTAAAAAATAAAATAGACCCACAAATTAATTATGAAAAATTTTTTGTAGAAAATAATAAAAAATTATAACAAATATAAAAATTTTTGCAAATTATTTAGGGTATAAAAATTAAAAATAAAAGACATTAAACCAAAAACTTGTTAATATATTCTTTAAATTATCATTTTATTATCTTTGATATAGATTATATAAATAATATTTGCCAATTCTTGATTCATAGTTTTATTATATCAAGATTTTTGATTTTACAATTTATCAGAGTTAATCCATTTTAAAATCCGCGTTAATCCGTAGTGCGGAGGGGGTGGGATTCGAACCCACGAGCCTCATTTTAAGAAGCACGGTTTTCCAAACCGTTCCGTTGGACCACTCCGGCACCCCTCCTTTATATTCAAAAATAAGCAATTTGCGGGGGAGGTAGGATTCGAACCTACAACCTCTGGTTTTGGAGACCAGCGTTCTGCC
>Ga0308411_10000252_pt1 | contig 34340 bp, 35 predicted proteins | sample HotsprottomLayer_2_FD_203530 | JGI IMG/M metagenome (GOLD analysis project Ga0308411, IMG submission 203530) | Hot spring phototrophic mat microbial communities from Octopus Spring, Yellowstone National Park, Wyoming, United States -... | ecosystem: Environmental > Aquatic > Thermal springs >... | reverse complement strand
CCCGCTGCACCCGCTGCAGCGAAAAAATGTAGTGCCGACTTCCGCCCTAAGCTATTGATCTCGCTACGGCGCTACCCCGATTCTGCGCAAGTTGGGCTAAAGCTCACGGCCGCTCGAGCTGCGCGAGCACCTCCTCGACGAGCGGCAGTGGCGCGCCGCTCCGCCGGCCCTCGTCGGCCGCGAGCCGCAGATCCTTGCGCAGCCATGCGAAGGTCCGCGCGAAGTCGAAGTCGGCGCGCGCCAGTGCCTCGCGCGTCCGGGCGAGCTGCGCCGACGCCGCCGTGCCGCCGGAGAGCGCCGCGAGCACCGCTGCGGGGTCCACGCCGCCGGCGCGGGCGAGCGCGACCGCCTCGGCGAGCGCGCGCACCGTGCCCGCGATCGCGATCTGGTTCGCGAGCTTCGCCAGCGCCCCGCTGCCGACCGGGCCGATGTGCACGATCTGCGCGGCATAGCAGGCGAGCACCGGCCGCGCCCGTTCCAGGTCGGCCGCTTCGCCGCCGGCCATGATCGCCAGCGCGCCCGCGGCCGCGCCGTCGACGCCACCGGAGGTCGGCGCGTCCACGAACCCGACCCCGCGCGCCGCCGCCGCCGAGGCGAGCTCCCGGGCGAGCACGGGCGGGATCGTCGTGTGATCGACGAGCAGCGTGCCAGGGCGAACGCTGTCGAGGAACGACTCCGGGCCCAGCATCAGCTCGTGCAGCGCCGAGTCGTTGGTGACGCAGGTCACCACGATCGCGGCCTGCGCGAGGTCGTGCGCCGCACCCGCGAACTCCGCCCGCCACCGCGCGACGCGGGCCGGATCGAGGTCCGAAACCGCCACCGCGTAGCCGGCGCGCGCGAGCCGGCCGGCCATCGGGTACCCCATCGCGCCGAGCCCGACGAAACCGATGGCGGGCATCATGCGCACGCTGCTCCGCCGACGCCTCGGACGCGAGGTCTCAGGCGCTCACCGCGACCCGCGGCGCGGCGCCGAGCGCGCCGAGGAACGCCGCGCTCGGCGCCACCCAGCCGAAGAAACGTTCGACGTTCCACACGGTGGCGTCCTTCAGGAACTCGGGGCCGGCGTGATGCGTCGCGTCCTCCAGCAGCAGCGTGAAGTACTCGTGGTGGTACGCATCGCGCAGCGTACTCTCGACGCAGGCGTTCGTCGCCACACCCGCGAACACCACGTTGCGGATCCGCCGCGCGCGCAGCACCTGGTCGAGGTTGGTGCCCGCGAAGCCGCTATAGCGCGATTTCCGGACCACCAGCTCGTCGGCGCGCGGGGCGAGCTCGTCGACCAGCTCGTAGTCCCAGGTGCCCTCGGTGATCAGCTTGAATGCGAGCTCGGGGCGCTCGCGCATCAGGATCTGCGCCTCCGACTTGTGCCACACCGGCGCGGTCGGGCCGCCCACCACGAGGTGCTTCGCGTCGAACCCGCTCTGGATGAACACCCGCGTCATGCCCGCGGCGCGTGCGGCGTCCACCACGGCGCGTACCGCCGCGATCGTGCGCGGCGCGTGCGCGAGGTCGTAGCCGCAGTTCGCGAAGTAGCCGCCCGGCTTGAGGAAGCCGTTCTGCATGTCGACGACGACGAGCGCGGTCTCCTCGGCCAGCCAATCGACCGGCTGCGGCCGCGCCGGGATGCGTAGCTGCGTCACGCGGCGCCCGGCGCCGCGCGCGGCGCCGCGTCGAGCACCCGGTCGAGCACCCAGTTGTCGAGCTTGTGCACGATCCGCTCCTTGGGCGAGAGCCGGCCCGGCCGCGCGAACATGCCCGCGAGGCCGCGCTGCTGCTTCTCCGAGATCTCGTTGTCCTCGCGCACCACCATGTCCTGGCGCCGGTAGTAGTTCGGTGCGATCTGTGCGAAGTCGGGGCGTTCGACCGAAGTCCTCGGAAAGCACGACGTGAGCACCACCTCGGTGCGCTCCGGACCGAGCGGATGGCACTCGAACGACCACATCGTGTCCACGCAGATCGCCAGCATGGTCGCCGGATAGATCAGTATGAAGCGGCTGCCGCGCCCCTCCTCTCCGGCGAGAGTCGGGATCGGGGGAAAGCCGGGCGCGTCGTCGAGCAACGCGAGCGTGCCGTCGTGCAGCTCGCGGATCATCTCGTACTCGCCCCGCACCGTGTCGAGCGGCACGTTCACCGCCTTGTGTTTGCTGATCGTCGCCCGATGCACCGTGGGGATGTGGTAGCCCTCCATGAAGTTCTCCACCCAGACCTTCCAGTTGCAGGCGACGTCGAAGCGCTCGCGGCGCGTCGCGACCATGTCCTCGAGGCGGTACATCGCGAGCTTCCCGGGCAGCTCGCCCAGCCAGTCGGCGAGGCTCGGCCCGTCCGCGGCCACCGAGACGAACAGGAACCCGCCCCAGGTGTCCAGCCGCGCCTCGGCCAGACCGTACTCCTCCTTCCGGAAACCCACCACCTCCTCCATTCCCGCGGCGCCCTTGAGTGCGCCGTCGAGCGAGTAGGTCCACGAGTGGTACGGGCAGACGATCGAGCGGCAGTTGCCGCGCCCTTCGAGCAGGCGCGCGCCGCGGTGGCGGCAGGTGTTGGCGAACGCGCGCACCCGGCCGGTGAGGTCGCGCACCACGACGAGGCGGACCGCAGCGTAATCGACGGTGAGGTAGTCACCCTTGGCGGGGATCTGGTCCGCACGGCCGACCATGACCCAGCCGGCGGTGAAGATACGCTCCACCTCGCGACGATAGAACTCCGGGTCGTAGTAGCACGCCGGTGGCAGCGTCTCGGCCTCGAGCAGGGGCTTGCGGACAGCGGCGTAGGTTTCGGGACGAAGCAGCGGATTCATAACGGAAGGATGCCATAGCGCGCGACCTCGCCGCACGGCTCAATACATCACCTGTCCGCCGTTCGGGTGGATGACCTGTCCGCAGAAGAACCGCGCTTCGGCCGAAGCGAGGAACACGTAGGCGGGAACGACGTCCTCAGGCTGCGCGAGCCGCCCGAGCGGCAGCGACGCCGCGATCGCGCGCTTGCGCTCGTCCGACAGTGGATCGAAGCCGGTGTCGATCAGCCCCGGGCCGACGCCGTTCACCAGTATGCCGTGCGGGGCGAGCTCGCGCGCGAGCGAGCGCACCAGCGACACCAGCCCGCCCTTCGAGGCCGCGTAGGCCGAGTAGCCCTCGCGCCCCAAAGTGGCGAGCTGTGAGCAGGTCGCGATGATGCGCCCCTCGCCGCGCGGGATCATCCGCCGCGCAGCCTCCCGCGCGCACAGGAACGCACCGCGCAGGTTGACCGCCATCACCCGGTCCCAGTCCGCGGCGGACAGTTCGACGAGCGGCCGGGCGAGCTGTACGCCCGCATTGACCACCAGCACGTCGAGGGGGCCCAGGCCGGCTTCCACCGCGGCGAACAGCGCGACCACCTCCGCCTCCTGCGTGACGTCGCAGCGCACCGCGAGCGCGCGGCGGCCGCGGCGTTCGATCGCCGCGACGAGCGAGTGCGCCTCGTCCTCGCGATCGACCCAGCAGCAGGCCACGTGCGCGCCTGCCTCGGCGAAACCGATCGCCACCGCGCGGCCGATACCGGTGTTGCCGCCGGTGACCAGCGCGATCTTGTCCTGCAACCGCCGCATGCCGACGCCTCCGTGGCCGTGTGCCGGCCGCGAAGTGTGCCATAGTCGCGACGGTGATCGTCGTCTCGACCTTCGATCTGCCCTCGCCCGGCGACGCGAGCGGGCTCGACGTCGCGCTGGCGACGCTCGGGCCGAGCCGCATCGCGAAGCTCGCCGTCTTCGCCAAGGTGGCGGGCGATTACGACGATGGTGCGCGCGAGCGAGCGCGCGATGCGCTCGACGAGTGCGTCGCGCGGCATCGGCTCGCCGACCGCGCGCGGACGCTCGTCGCCGTCGGGTGCGAGGGCGTGGCGACCCCGTTCGGCTACATCCTCGCCGAGGTCGAAGGCCCGTCTTCGGTCGCGCCCCGGCTGGCGATGGGCTTCGCGCGCGGCCTGGCGCCCGATTGGCCGCCGTCCGATCCCGCCGCCGCCGTCGCCCAGGTCGCCGACACGGTGCGCGCAGCGATGCGGGACGCCCGCCTCGCGCCCGAAGCGGTGGTGACGGCGTTCGTCAAGCTGCCCGCGCCGCGCGCGGCGCGCCCCGACGAGGAGAGAATCCGCGGGCGAACGGCGCGGGGGCTGGCGGCGATCGGTGCCGGCGTCGCGCTCGGCGAGATTGCCCCCGACGTCGTGGCACGCCCGCTCGACCCGGCGCTCCATTGCACCCGCGCGCAGACCTTCGCCGGCCCGGAGGTCACGGCGATCGAGGCGATCGTCCTCGGCAACCGCGCCGGCGCCGGCGGCGACCTGGTCGCGCACCGGGCGGTGCTCGCCGACCTGCTCGACACGCGGTCGGTGAAACGGGTGCTCGTAGCGGCCGGCCTCGCGCTCGACGCCGACGGCGAGCTCGCCGCGCCGGACCGGGTCGCCGCCTGCCTGGTGAAGGCGGGCGTCGCCGACGACGGCCGGATTCGCGGCGCGCCCACGACGATCCACCGGTCGACGATCGCGCCCGAACGGCACATGCGCGCCGCACTGTCGGGCGTGTTCGGTGCTCTGCTCGGCACGACCCGGCTCTTCATCACCGGCGACCCGGTCCACGCCGCGCCGCCGGGCGGCGGGATCGCCTGTCTGGTCGTGCGGGCCGAGCCGGACCGCGACTCGCGAAACGGCCTCCGGCCGTAGGCCAAGCCTGGTCTTCGGACCTCACCGCCGCGGCTGGCCGCAGCGATTTCCTGGGCGCGCGGTGGAAACTGCAACGATCGATCCGGGACCATCCACGTTTTCCAGGCGCGAAGGGACCGCGACGCCCGGATGTCGCGCGTGCGTGACGGTTGTCGGACCGGCGGGTTTGCCCGGCGCAATGGGCCGTGGCTGGGCGGGGCGGCGTTCCTCGCCCTCGTGGCCGCGGCGGCGCTCGCCGCGGGCGATTGCGCGCTCGCGATTTACGCGGTGAGCTTCTGGCACTACTACCTCTATTGGCTCGCCTACCGCTACCGCGCGGCACCGCTCGCCGCCTTCAAACGCGACGCCATGCTCGCGAAGGGCGCTTCGCTGGCGGCCCTGAGCGCAGCGTACTTCGCCTATCCGATCGACGCCCTCTCGCTCGCGCTCGTGCTGGCCGGGTTCGGTCTCAACCTGGCCGGCGCGGCCGCGCTGGGCACGGACCGGACCTACTACGGCCACGAAGTGGCCGGGCTGCCGGAGCTGCGCGTCGCGACGTTCCCCTATTCCGTCGTCGCGCATCCGATGCTCGCCGGCAACATGCTCGCCTTCGGCGCGACGCTGCTGAACGACGGCTTTCGCGCCGCCTGCTGGCCGCTCGCCTGCGCGCACGTCGCCCTCAACGCGGGGCTCCTGATCATGGAGACCCGGCGCGCACCGTTGCGGCCCCGGGCGGCGCCGCTCGCCCTCACCGCCGCGGCGGTGGCGGCGGTCGCGGCGGCGAGCGCCGGTTCGGCTGCCGCGGCGCTCGTTTGGGCCGGCGCCCTCGCTTACGGCTGGGTGCTCCACCGATGCTACACGACGCCGGCGCCCGCCGGCAACTCCATCTCGAAGGAGGCAATGTCATGACCGAGACGTCCCAACTTGCGACCGGGACCGCCGCACCGCGGCGCACCGGGCGCTTCCCCGCCTGCACCGGCCGCTTCGACGACCCCGGCACCCGAGCGCGCATCGACGCGCTCGTGCGCTGGATCGAAGCGCGCTTCGGCGACGATCTGCGCCAGCGCCCGTCGAAGCACGTCTACGTGCGGACCTTGCCGCCGGACGTGATCGCGCAGGTCGACCTGCTGCGCAGCGACCCGCTGATCGAGCGCGCGATCCGGCGGCACTTCGGCGAGGCGTGCTCGATCACGCCGATGCCGGACACCGACGAGCTCTATCTCTCGCACTACAACAAGGACTACGGCGGCGACCACGGGTTGTTCGCCAAGCACTACGACGGCAACCTGCGCTTCCTGCCGGGCGGGGCGGTGGTGCGGGCGCTGATCTATCTGCAGTCGGACGCCGCCTACAAGGTGGTGTTCGCCGACAGCGGCGTCGAGCGGGCGTTCGCCTCGTACGAGTTCGGGCTGCTCGACTTCCACCGCGAGCTCCATTGGGTGGAGGGCGAGTATCGGCCCGACGACCGGCAACGCATCCTGCTCAAGTGCAACTACCTCGTCACCGCGCGCGGGTCGCGATTCGCGCAGCGCGCCCTGCTCGCGGTCAACGCGGGCGTCTTCTACGTCGTGAAAGCGGCGATGGAGTACTCGAAGAGCCCGCGGACGCTCCCGCAGCGCGCCGTGGGCTGGGTATGCAACGGCGCGCGCCTGCTCAACAACGTTCACCCGCTCTTGCCGATCGCCGTCGCGCTGGCCGCGCTGGGCGCGACTTCGTGGACCATCGTGCGGCTGGCGCTGTGATCGCTTGGCCGTGCTCTTGCGCGCCGCACAACGCTGCACGAGACCGGTGCGGAAACTTTCTCCGCGAATCGCGTCAAAGAGAGGGTACGCCGTCAACCGGCGCCGTGGCAGGGTCGAAGGCAAAGGAGGTCTCGGCATGAATTCCGTGCATGGCAGCTCGGGCGGACGCTGGCAGGACTACCGCCCTTCGAAAACGCAGACGTTCTGGATCGCCGCCGGCGCTGTGGTGGCCACGCTCGTCATCGGGTTCGGGCCCGGCGGATGGACGACCGCGAGCGGCGCGCGAGCGCTCGCAGACCAGGCGGCGAGTGAGGCCCGTCAAACACTCGCTGCCGCGGTGTGCGTGAGCGAGTTCAAGCGCAGTTCCGACCTCGACGCGAAGCTGGCGGCGCTCAAGCAGGCCGCGTGGCATGAGCGCAACGACCTCGTGATCAAGGAAGGCTGGGCGCGGATGCCCGACGAGCAGGAGCCGAGCTGGGCGGTTGCCCGTTTGTGTGCCGAGCAAATCGCGACGCTCGAGACGCCGGCGGCCGACAGCGTGGCGCGCGACGGTTCCGCCGGGAGCTGACGCTCCGTTCCATTGCGGTGCTCGCCGCGCTCGCGCCGGGCAACCAGAGCGATGCGGACTGCGCTCATCGCCGTGGACGATTCCGAGGTATCGCTGCGTGCGGTGCGCTGGTTCGCCGGGTTCGCGCGTGGGGTCCCGGCCATGCAGGCGGTTCTGATGAACGTCGAGCCGACGCTGCCGTTCGTGGACCGCCTGGTCGGGGGCTCGCCGGCGGAAGAACGTCAGTTCGCCGCGCCGCTACGCGAGAAGGCTGAGCGGCTGCTCGCCGCGGTGTCGGCCGAGTTCGACCGTGCTCGGATCCCCTACACCACCGCCGTCGAATTCGGCGATCCCGCGGAGCGCATCGTCGCCGCCGCGAGGCGCATGAGCGCCGATCTGATCGTGATCGCGCCGGGGCGGCGCAGCGCGCTCGAAAAGCTCCTCCTGGGCTCGGTCGCGCAAAAGGTGCTGCAGCAGGCCGAGCTGCCGGTGCTGCTCGTCAAGTGAGCGATCGCGCCCCGGTCAAGTGCCGGGAGCGACCGCCGGGATCCGGGTGGCGGGGGGGGTGTTGCGACTGCGGCCGCAACGCACGATACCGTCGATCATCACCATTCCCACGCCCGGGATGTCACCGAGCCGCAGGCTGTCGAGCAGGTCGCGCCCGGCGGATTCCTGCGCGCGGTCGAGGAAGACGAAGTCGGCCGCGCGGCCGACTTCGACCAGCCCGGAATCGAGCCCGCGCACGCGCGCGGTGTTGCCGGTCGCGTAGCACACCGCTTCCTCGGGCGGCACCTCCGCGAGGCTCGCGAGCAGCGCGAGCATGCGCAGGATCCCGAGCGGCTGCACGCCCGACCCGGCCGGACCGTCGGTACCGAGGATGACGCGATGCGCGCAGCCGAGCTCGCGCGCGTGCCGGGCGGCGAGGACCGCGATCCGCTCGTTGCCGTTGTGGACGAGCTCGATCGCCCGCTTGGACTGTTCGCACAGCGCGCAGACGTGCTCGTAGGGCAGCGCGGTGTGGCCGCCGTTGATGTGCCCGATCACGTCGGCGTCGGCCTCGAGCACCACGTCCTTGTCGATCAGCCCCGAGCCCGGGATCGACGGGCCGCCGGTGTGGATGGTGCTGCGAATGCCGTACTTGCGCGCCCAGGCGACCATCTGCGCGGCTTCCGCGCCGGCCTTGACCGACCCCAGGCCCACTTCGCCGAGGAGGCTGACGCCGGCTGCGGCGAGCTCCCGGAAGTCGGACTCGACCATTCCCCTCTCCAGCACCGGCGCACCGGCGATCACCTTCACGCCGCCCGGCCGGAAGTTCTGGAATGCGCGCTGCGCGGTGACCGCCAGCGCCTTGAGACCGACGATGTCCTTCGGCCGCCCGGGCAGGTGCACCTCGCCCGCGGAAATCATCGTCGTCACTCCGCCGTTCAACGTCGAGTCGATCCAGCCGAGCTGGTTCTGGCGCGGCGTCCAGTCGCCGAACACCGGATGCACGTGCGAGTCGATCAAACCGGGCGCGACCGCCGTGCCCTGGCAGTCGATGACCGTCCTCGCGCCGGCGAGGTCGCAGTCGGCCGCGCGGCCCACGGCGGCGATCCGCCCGTCGTCCACCACGATCGTGTCGGCATCCAGGATCGGGCGCGCGAGGTCCCCCGAAAGGAGGAGCCCGATGTTGCGGATCACCACCTTGCCCGAGCGTTCCGCCGTCGTCTCTACCGCCACCGTTGCCTCCTCGCGGCCGCGCCGCCGACCGCTCAGCGCAGCCCGTCCTCGCCCTTGACCTCGTGTTTCTGCAGACCGCCCACGCGGGCGAGCGGCCGGCCGCTCGCGGTCACGCTCACCGCAACGACGATCTCGTTCGCCCGCGGCGCATCCGGGACCCGGGCCTCGATCGCGTCGAAGTGGCTGCGCACGAACGCCGCGTCCTTGTGGCCGAGCGGCACGTCGATCGCGGTGCCGACCCCGCCCACCTTCTTCGCCGACGGCACCAAGGCGGCGCCCTTCTCCACCGCCTTCCGCAGCGGCGCGCCGAGCTTCGGGTGCAGGATCGCCGCGGCGTGCTCGAGCTCTCCGGCTTCGCCGACGATCGCGGCCTTGCCGTAGCTCTCGGCCTCGCCCGGCCGGATGCCGAGCGCCGCGACGCACCTGCGCCCGAGCAGATCGCCGAGCTCCTCGCCGATCGCGATCAGCTCGTCGAGCGACTCGACGTAGCGGCCGGCGAACGGATTCTCGATCACGGCCATCGCGAGCGCGCGGCGCGCCGGCGGCTCGACCTTTCGCCCCATCTCGAGCAGCGTCTCGTCCACCTGCACCACGAGCTTGCGGATCCTGGCCGGCATTGGGGACTCCTCCTCGTCGATCTAGCGCAGGCCGTCCACGCCCTTGATCTCTTCCTTGCGCAACCCGCCGACGCGCTCGTGGATGCGCGCGCCGGTGGTCATCGCGAGGAAGAAGACGATCTCGTCGCGCGCCGGCGCGCCCGGCACGTACAACTCGAGCGTGTCGAAGTGGCTGCGTACGTAGCTCGCGTTGACGTGCGTGAGCGGGATGTCGATGCGCGTGCTCGGCGGCCCGACCTTGGTGTTCGAGGGGACGATCGCCTTGGTGCTGATCCCCCGCCGCGCCAGCAGGTCGCGCATCGCGTAACCGCCCGGCACGTGCCAGACGTGCCCGTGCTCGACCTCCCCGGCGGTGCCCACGATACCGCCCTTGCCGTAGCTCTCGATCGCGTCGGCGCGTTCGCCCATCAGCGCCACCAGCCGCTCCGCCATGCGCAGGCCGAGCGGTTGCAGCGCATCCATGAACGGGCCGAGATTCGGTTCGTAGCGGCCGGCGAAAGGGTTGCCGAGCACCGCGGCCACAGCGCCGCGCAGGAGCGTCTGCGCCGGCGGCGGCCCGCCCTCGTGAAAGATCTCCTCCAGCTGGCAGTGGTAGCGGCGGACCTCGATCACCGACGTGCGCTCCCGGAGCTCTAGCCGCGGAGCCCTCGAGCGACCCGCGGCAGCGCCAAGCATATTCGGTGGGGAGCAGTGCAGCAACCCGCCCGCCTCGGCGGTTCTACCCGACCGCCGGCCGCACCGTCCGCGCCGGGCGAGCGGGGAGCATAGCCGCGACGAGCATGCCGGCGGCGCTGATCGCGGCGGCGATCAAGACCGCGGACGCATAGCTGCCGGTACGGTCGAACAGCGCCCCGGCGAGCACCGGCAGGCTGATCGCCGCCACGCACCAGGCGATGTAGAGCCGGCTCGCGACGCGACCGAACTGGTTCTTGTGCCAGTACTGCGCGATCGCGCCGGCGCAGAGCCCGGGAACGATGCCACGGCCGATGCCGGTCAGCCCGAGTGCGACGGCGACAGCGGCAGGCGACGGGACGCGGCTCGGCGTCGCGGCGCCAGCAAGATTCGCCCCGCAGCGCGACACCGGAGCATCCGGCACAGCACCGCGTCAGCGAGCCAACCGAGCGGCGATCCGCGCGGCCGCTTGCGGCAGTGTGGGGAGGCAACTGCGACGATCTCGCGCTCGCCCGGAGCGTCGCGCAACCACCCGTAGCGACGCATCTTCGGCGCGATTCGAGGCGGTGTCTCTCCTGTGCCCACCCAGGGGAGCGCGAAGGTTGGTCGGGGCGAAGTGATTCGAACACTCGACCCCCTGCACCCCATGCAGGTGCGCTACCAGGCTGCGCTACGCCCCGACCGTCGCGTGATTATAGGCGAACCGCCACGTACCCGGCGGCTTCAGGCGCTCAGGTACTCGAGCACGCTCGAGATCTCGCGCCGGATCCGCGTCGCGTCCAGCGGCGCCGCCGAGGGCGCCGGCTCGCTCCGGCTCGCGCCGCGCTCGCGACCGGCCTCGTCCAAGCGATTCCGCGCGCCGCTGATCGTGAATCCCTGCTCGTACAGGAGTTCGCGGATGCGCCGGATGAGCAGCACCTCGTGGTGCTGGTAGTACCGGCGGTTGCCGCGCCGCTTCACCGGCTTGAGCTGGGTGAACTCCTGTTCCCAGTAGCGCAGTACGTGCGGCTTGACGCCGCACAGCTCGCTCACCTCACCGATCGTGAAGTAGCGCTTCGCCGGAATGGGCGGCAAGCTAACCTTCGCCGCCTTGTGGTTGTTGCTGGGTTCCACCGTGCGCCTGCTCGACGAGGGCTTTCAGTTTCTGGCTGGCGTGGAAGGTCACCACCCGCCGCGCCGTGATCGGGATCTCTTCGCCCGTCTTGGGGTTGCGGCCCGGCCGCTGGGGCTTGTCGCGCAGCTGGAAGTTGCCGAAGCCGGAGAGCTTCACGCTCTCGCCGTTCTCGAGCGCGATGCGGATCTCCTCGAAGAACGCCTCGACCATGTCCTTCGCTTCGCGCTTGTTGAGGCCGACCTTCTCGAACAACATGTCGGCCAGTTCGGCCTTCGTGAGGGTCATTCTCTCTCCCTGGGAGGGGTCCACCCCTCCTCGTTCCCATGTCTAGCCGCGCCGCTTCGCGCCGAAACGGCTCGAGAGGAGCTGCTCGAGTTCCGTCATCGCGGCATCCACTTCGACATCTGTGAGCGTGCGCGCAGTATGTTGCATAACTACCCGAAACGCAAGGCTTTTTCGGCTCTTTTCGATGCTCGAGCCGCGATAGACGTCGAATAGCCGGACGGCACGGACGAGATCCGGCAGCGCGCCCGCGATCGCCTCCTGCAAGTCGTGTGCCGGCACCGCCTCGTCGACGACGACGGCGAGGTCACGCGTCACGGTCGGGAACTTCGAGACTTCGCGATACCGCGGCACCGGGACGCGGCGAAGCGCCTCCGCGTCGATCTCGAACAGGACCACCGGCGCAGGCAGGTCGTACTTCTGCTGCCATGCGGGATGGAGCTCGCCGATCCAGCCGGCCGTCGCGCCGTCGATCTCCACGCGTGCGCAGCGGCCCGGGTGCAGCGCCGGATGCCGGTCGGGTACGAACCGCGCCGCGAGCGGCGCGATCAGCGCTTCGAGGTCGCCCTTCACGTCGAAGAAGTCCACCGGCCGGGCCGGCACGCCCCACTGCTCCTCGAACGCCGGGCCGTAGGCGGCCGCGCCGAGGCGCACCGGCTGCCGGATGCCGGCGACCTCGAGCGCCGCGTCGGGCGCGTCCGGCGCGCGCAGGAAGACGCGGCCGACCTCGAACACCCGCACGCGGGCGAGCTTGCGATTCACGTTGTACTGGACGTTGGCGACGAGGCTGCCGATGAGCGTCGTGCGCATCACCGCGAGCTGGCTCGCGATCGGGTTCACCAGCCGTATCGGGCTCGCGTTGTCGGCGAAGTCGCGTTCCCAGCCGGCCTCGACGAAGCTGTAGTTGACGACTTCCTCGTAGCCAGCGGCCGCGAGCGCCGCGCGCAGCTCGTGCAGCGAGCGCTCCGACTCCGGCTGAGCGCGCATCCCCGCCCGCGCGAGCGGCGGCTCGGCCGGGATCTTGTCGAAGCCGTAGAGGCGCGCGACCTCCTCGATCAGGTCCTCTTCGATCTCGAGATCGAAGCGATAGGAGGGTGGCGTGACGACGAACGTCTCGGACGCGCCGCTGCCCTCGCGCCGCGCCGGCAGCGCGAGGCGGCGGAAGATGTCGTCCATCGCTGCGGCCGGGACCGGGACGCCGATCACCTTCTGCGCCCGCGCCACTCGCATCCGCACCGGCGGGCGCTCCGGTAGGCGGGTCACCTGGTCGGTCACCGGCCCCGGCTGGCCGCCGCAAATCTCGACGACGAGCGCCGTGATCCGCTCGATGTGGGCGACGGTGGTTTCGAAATCGACACCGCGCTCGAACCGGTGGCCGGCCTCGGTGGTGAAGTTGAACCGCCGCGACCGCCCGGCGATCGCCGCCGGCCACCAGAACGCCGCCTCAATGTAGACGTTACGCGTCGCGGCGGAGACCGCGGTGGGCGCCCCGCCCATGATGCCGGCGAGCGCTTCGACGCCGTGGTCGTCGCAGATGACGCCGACTTCCTCGTCCACGGCGACCGTCTGGCCGTTCAGCAGCTCGGCCCGTTCGCCCTTGCGGCCCCAGCGGACCACGAGCCCGCCGCGCACCTTGTCCAGATCGAAGATGTGCGAGGGCCGGCCGAGCTCGAGCATGACGTAGTTCGAGATGTCGACCAGCGCCGAGATCGGCCGCTGCCCCGACCGCTCGAGTCGCGCGCGCATCCAGCTCGGCGTCGGCGCACCGGCGTTCACGTTGCGCACGATCCGGCCGGAGAAGCGGCCGCACAGGTCCGGCGCCTCGATCCGCAGCGGCAGGGTGTCGTCGATCACCGGTGCGACCGGCGGCATCGGGGGCACTCGCAGCAGCGCGCCGGTGAGCGCAGCCACTTCACGCGCAACCCCGAGCACGGACAGGCAGTCGGCGCGATTCGGCGTCAGCTTGATCGTGAAGACCCGGTCGTCGAGCTCGAGGTACTCGCGCAGGTCTGCTCCGACCGGCGCCTCCGGCGGCAGCGCGAGCAGGCCCGAATGATCGTCCGACAGCCCGAGCTCGCGCGCCGAACAGAGCATGCCGTTCGACTCGATGCCGCGCACGGCGGTCGGCTTGATCGTCAGGCCCCCGGGCAGGGTCGCCCCGACCAGCGCGACCGGCGCTCGCATCCCGGCGCGGACGTTCGGCGCGCCGCAGACGATTTCGAGCGCGGCGCCAGTCCCGGCGTCCACCCTGCACAGCGAGAGCCGGTCGGCGTTGGGATGCCGGCCGACCTCGATCACCGCGCCGACCACCACGCCGGAGAACGGCGGGGCCACCGGCTCGCAGCCCTCCACCTCGAGCCCGGACATCGTGAGCAGGTGCGCGAGCGCCTCGCTCCCGAGCGGGGGGTCGACCATCGAGCGCAGCCATCTCTCCGAAAACTGCATCGGCGCGGCGCAGCTAGGCGAACTGCCGGAGGAACCGCAGGTCGCCCTCGAAGAACAGGCGCAGGTCGCCGATCCCGTAGCGCAGCATCGTCAGCCGCTCCAGGCCCGACCCGAAAGCGAACCCGATGTAGCGTTCCGGGTCGAGCCCGAAGTTGCGCACGACGGTCGGATGCACCTGACCCGCGCCGGAGATCTCCAGCCAGCGGCCGTCCTCGAACGCCATGTCGATCTCGGCCGACGGCTCGGTGAACGGAAAGAACGACGGCCGGAAGCGCACCCGCAGATCGTCGGTCTCGAAGAATCGCCGCAGGAAGTCGGTGTAGACACCCTTCAAGTCGGCGAAGCTGATGTCTTCGTCGATCCACAGCCCCTCCACCTGGTGAAACATCGGCGAGTGGGTGGCGTCGGAGTCCACGCGATAGGTCCGCCCGGGCGCGATCACCTTGATCGGCGGCCGGTGCATCCGCGCGTACCTGACCTGCATCGGACTGGTGTGCGTGCGCAGCAGCAACGGCAGCCCGGTCGAATCCTTCTCCTCGACGTAGAAGGTGTCCTGCATCGACCGGGCGGGATGATTCTCGGGATTGTTGAGCGCGGTGAAGTTGTACCAGTCGGTCTCGATCTCCGGTCCGTCGGCGACGTCGAAACCGATCGAACGGAAGATCGCCTCGATCCGCTGCCAGGTGCGGATCACCGGATGGATGCTGCCGCGTCCGCGGTCGCGTCCGGGCAGGGTGACGTCGAGCGCCTCCTCGGCAAGACGCGCCTCGAGCGCGGCGCGCGCGAGCTCGGCGCGGCGCTCGACGAGCATCGCCTCGATCGCGTCCTTCGCCTGGTTGATCCGGGCGCCGGCCTCGCGCTTGTCCTGCGGCGCGAGCCGGCCGAGGCCCTTCAGCAGCTCGGTGAGCCTGCCCTGCCTGCCCAGGAAACGCGCCTTGACCTGCTCGAGGCCGGCCGGATCGGACGCCGCGGCAAACTGCGCCGCGGCGTCGGCGACGATCGCGTCGAGATCCTGCATGCGCCGCGGCCTCAGGCCGCTAGGCGCGCCTTGGCCTGCTCGGCCAGCTTGGCGAACGCCGCCTTGTCGGCCACCGCGAGATCCGCGAGCACCTTGCGGTCGACCTCGATCGCCGCCTTCTTGAGACCGTTCATGAACGCGCTGTAGCTCAGCCCGAACTGCCGCGCCCCGGCGTTGATCCGGGCGATCCAGAGCGCGCGGAACTCGCGCTTGCGCGCCCGGCGGTCGCGGTAGGCATACTGATCCGCCTTCATCACCGCCTGCTTGGCGACGCGAAAGACGTTGCCCCGGCGGCCGCGGAAGCCCTTCGCCCGCGCGATCACCTTCTTGTGCTTGGCGTGCGCGGTGACCCCGCGCTTCACTCGTGGCATGTGCGAGCCTCCGTGGTCACGCGTACGGCAGCATCAGCTTCACGGCACGCTTGTCGGCCTCGTGGACCGCCGTGGTGCCGCGCAGGTGGCGCTTGCGCTTGGTGGACTTCTTGGTGAGGATGTGGCGCAGGAACGCCCGCGAGCGCTTCACGCCCCCGCCGCCTTGCACGCGGAAACGCTTCGCGGCGCTCTTCTTCGTCTTGAGCTTTGGCATTGCAACTCCGTTCGATTGGCTGTCTTGCGCCGGGTGGCTCCGGGCGGAGCGCTTGCCGGACCGCGGCACGACTTGTTTTCACCCCCGGCCTCAAGGTCGGGGCCTCGGCCATCCGCCGCGCCAGACTAGCGCGGCGCCGCCGGCGATTTCGCCGGCGGCTTCTCGCCCGCCGGCGCCTCGGCGGCCTTCTTCTTCGGCGCCGCCGACTTCTTGGGGGCCAGCACCATCACTAGCTGGCGCCCTTCCATCCTCGGGAACTGCTCGACGGTCGCGAACGGCTCGAGGTCACCCTTCACCCGCTCGAGCAGCCGCATCCCGAACTCCTGGTGGGCCATCTCGCGGCCACGGAAGCGCAGCGTGACCTTCGCCTTGTCGCCTTCCTCGAGAAAGCGGATCAGATTGCGGAGCTTGATCCGGTAGTCGCCATCGTCGGTGCCGGGCCGGAACTTGATCTCCTTCACCTGGATCTGCTTCTGCTTGAGCTTCGCCTCGTGCGCCTTCTTGGCCTCGCGGTACTTGAACTTCCCGTAGTCCATCAGCTTGCACACCGGCGGCTTCGCGAGCGGCGCGATCTCCACCAGGTCCACGTCGCGCTCTTCGGCCATCTTCAGCGCTTCGCGGATCGGCACGATCCCGAGCTGCTCGCCGTCCTCGGCCACCAGGCGCACTTCAGGCGCCGTGATCTCGGCATTCAGTCGTTGCGCTCTCGTTTCAGTCGCGATGTTCGCTTTCCTCCGTGCTGAGAAAAAATCAGGCCGCGCCGCCCGGGACCGCCTCGGCGGTGAGGCGTTCGACGAAGACCTCGAGCGGCATCGGCCCGAGATCGGCGCCGCCACGGGTGCGTACGGCCACCTGGTTCGCTGCCCGCTCCTTGTTGCCGACGATCAACTGATAGGGCAGCTTCTGCAAGCTATGTTCTCGGATTTTATAGGCTATTTTCTCGTTCCGCAAATCGGCTTCGGCGCGCAGGCCGGCCGCGCGTAGGATAGCCGCCACTTGCGCCGCGTACTCGGCCTGGTGCTCGGAGATGTTCAGGACGACCGCCTGGACCGGAGCGAGCCAGGTCGGAAAGGCGCCGGCGTAGTGCTCAATCAGAATCCCGATGAACCGCTCGAACGACCCGACGATCGCCCGGTGGAGCATCACCGGGATCCGGCGGGTGTTGTCCTCGGCGACGTATTCGGCGCCCAGCCGCTCGGGCATGTTGAAATCGACCTGCATCGTGCCGCACTGCCAGAGGCGGCCGATCGCGTCGCGCAGCGAATACTCGATCTTCGGGCCGTAGAACGCCCCCTCGCCGGCCGAGATCTCGAACTCGCAGCCCGCCCGGCGCAGCGATTCGATCAGCGCCGCCTCGGCCCGGTCCCAGGAAGCGTCCGCCCCCACCCGCTTGGCCGGCCGGGTGGCCACCTTGTAGATCACCTCGGTGAAGCCGAAATCGCGATATACCCGCTGCAGCAGGGCGGTGAACGCGACGCACTCGTCGAGGATCTGCTCCTCGGTGCAGAAGATGTGCCCGTCGTCCTGCGTGAACGCCCGCACGCGCATGATGCCGTGCAGGCTCCCGGAGGGCTCGTTGCGGTGGCATGCGCCGAACTCGCCGTAACGCAGCGGCAGCTCGCGGTAGCTGTGCAGCCGCGCGCGGTAGATCTGCACGTGGCCCGGGCAGTTCATCGGCTTCACCGCGTAGTCGCGGTTCTCCGAGGACGTGGTGAACATGTGCTCCTTGTAGTTCTCCCAGTGCCCGGAGCGCTCCCACAGGCTACGGTCGATGATCTGCGGGGCACGCACCTCGTGATATCCGTTGTCGCGATACACGCGGCGCATGTACTGCTCGACCTGCTGCCATAGCGCCCAGCCCCTCGGGTGCCAGAACACCATGCCGGGCGCTTCGTCCTGCGTGTGGAACAGATCGAGCTGCGTGCCGAGCCGCCGGTGATCGCGCTTCTCGGCCTCCTCCAGCATCCGCAGGTAGGCGTCCAGATCCTCCTTCGTCGCCCACGCGGTGCCGTAGATGCGCTGGAGCATCTCGTTGTTCGGATCGCCCCGCCAGTAGGCGCCGGCGACCTTCATCAGCTTGAACGCCCTCAGTTTCCCGGTGGACGGCACGTGCGGGCCGCGACACAGGTCGACGAAGTCGCCCTCGCGATACAGCCCGATCTCCTCGCCTTCGGGGATCGCGGCGACGATCTGCGCCTTGTAGTGCTCGCCGATCGACTCGAAGTACTCGACCGCCCGATCGCGCGTCCAGACCTCGCGCGTCACCGGGAGGTCGCGGCGCGCGAGCTCGCTCATCTTCGCCTCGATCGCGGCCAGGTCCTCCGGCGTGAAGGGGCGCTTGAACGAGAAGTCGTAGTAGAACCCGTTCTCGATCACCGGCCCGATGGTCACCTGCGCGTCGGGGAAGAGCTCCTTGACCGCGTACGCAAGCAGGTGCGCGGTCGAATGGCGCAGCACCTCGAGGCCCTCCTTGTCCTTGGCCGTGACGATCGCGACCTGCGCGTCGCGCTCGACGCGAAACGAGGTGTCCACGAGCCGCCCGTCGACCTTGCCCGCGAGGGCGGCTTTCGCGAGCCCGGGCCCGATGGCCTGCGCCACCTCGGCGACCGTGACCGGCCCGGGGAAGACCTTCTCGGCGCCATCTGGGAGTCGGATGGTGATCAAGGCGGCGTGGCGAAGGAAACAAAAAAAGCGCGGCTACGCCGCACTTCCGGGAGCACTCGGGGGTTCGGATCGACCTCGAAGTTTACCAGCGCGGTCGCGCGCGGCGCGCACCGGGTGCCCCGGCGGGCTGGCAGCAGGCAGACGGAAGGCAGATGGTAGGCGCGATTGGACTCGAACCAACGACCCCCACCATGTCAAGGTGGTGCTCTAGCCAGCTGAGCTACGCGCCTGCGAGCCGGGGATTCTAGCCGAGCGGGCACCGCGCGGCAAAGCGCCCGGCCCGCGGGCGGCTAGCCGCGGCGCGCCGCCAAACGCAGCATCTCCCGCGCGTGCTGCCGGGAGGTGTCGCTGATCGTCGTCCCGCCGAGCATGCGCGCGAGCTCCTCCACCCGCTCGTCGTCCTCCAGCACCGCCACGCGGCAGCGTGTCGCGCCTGCCGCCACCGCTTTGGACACTGACCACTGGTGCTCGGCCAGCGCCGCGACCTGCGGCAGATGCGTCACGCACAACACTTGCCGCTCGCCGCCGAGCAGGCGCAGCTTGCGCCCCACGATCTCGGCGACGGCGCCACCGATGCCGGCATCGACCTCGTCGAACACGAGCGTCGGCACCGCCGCGGCCTTCGCGGTGATGACCTGGATCGCGAGCCCGATCCGGGACAGCTCGCCACCGGAGGCCACCTTGGCGAGCGCCCGGGGCTCGATGCCCGGGTTGGCCGACACCAGGAACTCGACCGCCTCGTCGCCCTGCGCGCTGCCGCCCTCGATCGGCCGCAGTGCGACCTCGAAACGCCCGCCGGCCATCGCCAGCTCCTTCATCGCCGCGGAGACCTGGCGGGCGAGTTTCGCCGCCGCCTGGCGGCGCGCGCTGGACAGACGCGCCGCCGCCTCGACATAGCTCTGGCGCGCGGCCGCCTCGCGCTGCCGCAACGCTTCGAGGTCCGCCGACGCCTCGAGCTCCGCCAGGCGTGCTGCCAGCTGTTCGCCGAGCTCCGGCAGCATCTCCGGGCTCACCCGGAACTTGCGCGCGATCGCGTGCATCGCCTCCAGCCGCGCCTCGACCTCGGCGAGGCGTTGCGGGTCGAGCTCGACACGGTCGGCGTAGCGCCGCAGTGCCTGCGCCGCCTCGCCGATCTGCGCCGACGCCGCCTCGAGCAGCGCCAGCGGCTCCGCGAGCGCCGCGTCGTACCCGGCGAGCGAGCGCAGCCGCGCGGCCGCCGCGCCGATCGCACTCGCCGCCGCGCCATCGGACTCGGCGATCGCTTCCACGGCGGCGCGCGCGCCCTCGATCAGGCTCGCCGCATTCGCGAGCCGCGTCTGTTCCGCGTTCACTGCATCCCACTCCCCCGGCCGTGCGCCGAGCTTGCGCAGCTCGTCCACCTGCCAGGCGAGCCGATCGCGTTCGGCGAGGCGCGCGGCGGCGTCGGTCTCCTGCGCCGCGCGCGTGCGCGCGAGCCGCTGCCACTCGCGGTGGGCGGCGGCCACCTCGCGCGCGAGCGCCGAGAGCCCGGCGTGGGCGTCGAGCAGCTCGCGCTGCGCCGCCGGGCGCAACAGCGTCTGATGCGCGTGCTGGCCGTGGATCTCTACCAGCAGCGCCCCGATCTCCCCGAGCTGCTGAACCGTCACGGGGGTGCCGTTGATGAAGGCGCGCGAACGCCCGCCGCGGTCCACGATCCGCCGCAGCAGCAGCCGGTCCGGCTCGCCCTCCAGCGCGGCAGCGGCGAGCCAACCCTGGACCGCCGGCATGCGGGCGATCGAGAACTCCGCCACGATCTCGGCCCGCTCGGCGCCGGCGCGGACCACGCCCGCGTCGGCCCGGACCCCGAGCGCGAGCGCGAGCGCGTCCACCAGGATCGACTTCCCGGCCCCGGTCTCGCCGGTCAACGCGGTGAAACCCGGCTCGAAAGCGAGCTCGAGCGCATCGACGATCGCGAAGTCGCGGACCGACAGGCTGGTGAGCACGGCCTAGGCAAGCTCAGAACAGCGACTCGCTCCAGCGCAGCTTTTCGCGCAGCATCGCGTAGTAGTTGTACCCCGGTGGGTGGACGAGCTTCACCAGGTGCTCGCCCCGGCGCACGGTGACCGTGTCGCCGGCCTCCAGGTCGAACTGCGGCTGGCCATCGAAGTGCAGCCGGGCGTCGGCGCCGTGCCGGAGGGTGAGCTCGATCGCGGACGCGTCGGCGACGGCGATCGGGCGATTGGACAGCGTGTGCGGCGAGATCGGCACCAGGACGAGCGCCGGGACGTTCGGCTGGATGATCGGACCGCCCGCCGACAGGGCGTAGGCAGTCGACCCGGTCGGCGTCGCCACGATGATGCCGTCGGAGCGCAGGTCGTACACGAACTCCGAGTCGATGCGTACCAGCACCTCGATCAGCCGCCCGCTGCCGCCTTTGCTGACGACCACGTCGTTGAGCGCCCGCATGCCGAGGATCGGGTGCCCGGCGCGGGTCACGCCGGCCGACAGCATCGTGCGCGTCTCGAGAGCGAACTCCCCGCGCATGATGCGCCCCATCGCCTCGGTCAGCGCGCGCAGGGCGATGTCGGTCATGAAGCCGAGCCGACCCTGGTTGACGCCGACCAGCGGCACGCCGTAGGGCGCGAGCGCGCGCGCCGCCGAGAGCATGCTGCCGTCGCCGCCCAGCACCACCGCCAGATCGGCGCGGCCGCCCAGCTCGCCGAAGTCGGCCGCGGGGAACTCGGTCACCCCGGACTCGGCCGCGGTGTCGACCTCGACCAGCGGCGTGCACCCCTGCGCCACCAGGAATGCCCCCAGCGCCCGCAGCGGTTCGGCGACGTCGCGACCCTTGTAGCGACCGATCAGGGCGACGGTCTTGAAAGCAGGCGCCATGCGCCAAATTACAGCACAAGCTCAGTGCAGACGGCGCCTCCCGGCCCCGGGACGGGCGACCGAGCCCATTGTGTAGAATCAAACTCATGCTTGACCAGCGCGCCCAGGTGCTCCTGAAGACGCTCATCGAGCGCTACATCCTCGAGGGCGAGCCGGTGGGTTCGCGCGCGCTGTCGAAGTACTCGGGCCTCGAGCTGAGCCCCGCGACGGTGCGCAACGTGATGGCGGATCTGGAGGAGCTCGGCTTCATCTCGAGTCCCCATACCTCGGCCGGCCGCGTGCCGACGCCCCGCGGCTACCGCTTCTTCGTCGATACCCTGCTGACGACCAAGCCGCTCGAACCGAGCGAGATCGGCACGCTGGAGGAGAACCTCCACCCGGACCACCCGCAGCGCCTGATCAGCCAGGCGTCGCAGGTCCTCGCCGAGCTCACCCACTTCGCCGGGGTGGTGCTCGCCCCGCGCCGTCGCGGGCCGGCGTTCCGGCACATCGAGTTCCTGCGGCTGTCCGAGAAGCGCGTGCTGCTGATCATCGTGACGCCCGAGGGCGACGTCCAGAACCGGATCCTGTTCACCGAGAAGGCCTACAGCCCCGCCGAGCTGACCGCTGCCGCGAACTTCCTCAACCAGCACTACGCCGGACTGACCTTCGACGAGATCCACCGCCGCATCCGCGACGAGCTCGCCCAGCTGCGCGAGGACATGACCACGCTGATGACCGCCGCCCTGCAGGCGAGCGACCGAGCGCTCGCCGAGAGCGCGGACAGCTACGTGATCACCGGCGAGAAGAACCTGCTCGACTCCCAGGACCTCGCGTCGAACATGCGCCGGCTGCGCGAGCTGTTCGAGCTGTTCGAGCGCAAGACCCTGTTGATGCAGCTGCTCGACATCTCCAACCGCGCGCAAGGGGTGCAGATCTTCATCGGCGGCGAATCGGGCATCGCGCCGCTCGACGAGTGCAGCGTGGTGACCGCCCCCTACGAGGTCGACGGCGTGATCGTCGGCACCGTCGGGGTCATCGGGCCCACGCGCATGGCGTACGACCGGGTGGTGCCGATCGTCGACATCACTGCCAAGCTGCTCTCCAGCGCGCTGTCGCAGCACTAGCGCGCGTGGCCTATCTTCCCGAGCCTCCGTACGCCCACGGCGCCGTCGGGCGCACCGGCATCCTGCTGATCAACCTCGGCACGCCGGCAGCGCCGACGCCGGCGGCGGTGCGCAGCTACCTGCGAGAGTTCCTCTCCGACCCGCGCGTGGTCGAGATCCCGCGCGCCCTCTGGAACCCGATCCTGTACGGGCTGGTGCTCACCACGCGGCCGCGCAAGTCCGCCGAACGCTACGCGGCGATCTGGACCGAAGACGGATCGCCGCTCGAGGTGTACACGGCGCGGCAGGCGAAGCTGCTCCAGGGGCTGCTCGGCGAGCGGCTCAAGGCGGGCATCGTGGTCGAGCACGCGATGCGCTACGGCGAGCCCTCGATCGCCAGCGTCCTCGGCCGGCTGAAGGCGGCGCGGGTGGAGCGTCTCCTCGTGCTGCCGCTTTATCCGCAGTACTCCGCCAGCACCAGCGCGAGCGCGTTCGACGCCGTGTTCGAGTGGTGCCAGCGCACCCGGAACGTGCCCGAGTTGCGCCTGGTCAAGCACTTCCACGACCACCCGGCGTACATTCGCGCGCTCGGCGACTCGGTGCGCGAATTCTGGCGCGCGCACGGCCGCCCGGATCGCCTGGTGATGAGCTTTCACGGCGTGCCGCGGTACACCCTCGAGCGGGGCGACCCGTACCACTGCGAGTGCCAGAAGTCGGCGCGGCTCCTCGCCGCGGAGCTCGAACTGCCCGACACCGCCTGGCAGATCGCCTTCCAGTCGCGTTTCGGGCGCGCCGAGTGGCTGCGGCCCTACACCGCCGACGCGGCCGCCGAGCTCGGCCGCTCGGGCGTACGCCGCATCGACGTGGTCTGTCCAGGCTTCGTCTCCGACTGCCTGGAGACCCTGGAGGAGATCGCGCTCGAGGTGAAGGCGCTGTTCCTCAACGCGGGTGGCAAGGCGTTCAACCTGATCCCGTGCCTCAACGACCGGCCCGGCTGGATCGCCGCGCTCGCGGCCATCGCCGCCGACACCCTTGGAGACTGGATCGTCGGCCCCGCCGAGCGGGACGCCCGCGAGGCGGCCGCCCGGGACGGTGCCGCGCGCGCCAAGCGGCTGGGTGCCACCGCCTGATGCGGCGGGCAAGACCCGATCGCCGCCCCGTCGGCTGGCGCGCGTGATCGCCATCTAACTCCTTGAGCTGGCTGGGTTCCGGCGCACCGCTTGAATTCATGGGAACCGCCCCAATAAGCCGTCAAGATTTCCTCGAAAGCACTCCCGATGCAAACTCAGGACGACTCCAACACCGCCGTTCCGCCAGCCGGGGAAGCCTCGCCGGAGCCCGGTGGCGCCACGCCCGAGCTGCCGCCGTCGGCCGAGGCGCAGCTCCGCGCGGCCGAGCAGAAGGCCGCCGAGCACCACGACGCCTGGCTGCGCGCCAAGGCCGAGGCCGAGAACGTCCGCCGGCGCGCCCAGGACGACATCGCCAAAGCGCACAAGTACGGCATCGAACGCTTCGCGACCGATCTCCTGGCGGTGAAGGACAGCCTGGAAGCGGCGCTCGCCGCCGAGAACGCCACCGTCGAGCAGCTGCGCAGCGGCGTCGAGCTCACCTTGCGCCAGCTCGAGGCAGTGTTCGAGCGCCAGCAGCTGCGCGAGATCAACCCGGCCGGCGAGCGTTTCGACCCGCACCGCCACCAGGCGATCAGCGCGCTGCCCTCGGACAAGGAGCCGAACACGGTCATCAACGTCCTGCAGAAGGGCTATATCCTGCACGAGCGGGTCATCCGGCCCGCCCTGGTGACCGTGGCGAAGCCGAAAGAAAGTTGAATTCGCGGGCACTTAGCCCCACATCCGCATCAGGTTCGGATCAACCAAAGGACAGGCAGTCATGGCAAAGATCATCGGCATCGACCTCGGCACCACCAACTCCTGCGTCGCGATCATGGAGGGCGGCAAGCCGAAGGTCATCGAGAACGCGGAGGGCGCGCGGACTACGCCATCGGTCGTCGCCTACATGGAGGACGGCGAGGTCCTGGTGGGCGCCCCGGCGAAGCGCCAGGCCGTGACCAACCCGAAGAACACGCTGTACGCGATCAAGCGCCTGATCGGCCGCAAGTTCGAGGAGAAGGAGGTGCAGAAGGACATCGGCCTGATGCCCTACCGCATCGTCAAGGCCGACAACGGCGACGCCTGGGTCGAGGTGCGCGGCAAGAAGATCGCGCCGCCCGAGGTCTCGGCGCAGGTCCTGCGCAAGATGAAGAAGACCGCCGAGGACTACCTGGGCGAGGAGGTCACCGAGGCGGTGATCACTGTGCCGGCCTACTTCAACGACTCGCAGCGCCAGGCGACCAAGGACGCCGGGCGCATCGCCGGGCTCGAGGTGAAACGGATCATCAACGAGCCGACCGCGGCCGCCCTCGCGTTCGGGCTCGACAAGGGGACGCGCAAGGACTCGAAGATCGCGGTCTACGACCTCGGTGGCGGAACCTTCGACATCTCGATCATCGAGATCGCGGACGTCGACGGCGAGAAGCAGTTCGAGGTGCTCGCGACCAACGGCGACACGTTCCTCGGCGGCGAGGACTTCGACCAGCGGCTGATCGACTACATCGTGAGCGAGTTCAAGAAGGACCAGGGCGTCGACCTCGCCAAGGACGTGCTCGCGCTGCAGCGGCTGAAGGAAGCCGCCGAGAAGGCGAAGATCGAGCTTTCCTCGACCCAGCAGACCGAGATCAACCTGCCCTACATCACCGCCGATGCGTCGGGCCCGAAGCACCTGACGATGAAGATCACGCGCGCGAAGTTCGAGAGCCTGGTGGACGACCTGATCGAGCGCACGATCAAGCCGTGCGAGATCGCGATCAAGGACGCCGGCGTCAAGGTGGGCGAGATCGACGACGTGATCCTGGTCGGCGGGATGACCCGCATGCCTAAGGTGATCGACAAGGTGCGCGAATTCTTCGGCCGCGAGCCGCGCAAGGACGTCAACCCGGACGAGGCGGTGGCGATCGGCGCGGCGATCCAGGGCGGGGTGCTGCAAGGCGAGGTGAAGGACGTCCTGCTGCTCGACGTGACGCCGCTGTCGCTCGGCATCGAGACGCTGGGCGGAGTGATGACCAAGCTCATCCAGAAGAACACGACGATCCCGACCAAGGCGACCCAGGTGTTCTCCACCGCGGAGGACAACCAGTCGGCGGTGACCATCCACGTGCTGCAGGGCGAGCGCGAGATGGCGAGCGGCAACAAGAGCCTCGGCCAGTTCAACCTCGAGGGCATCCCGCCGGCCCCGCGCGGCATGCCGCAGATCGAGGTGACGTTCGACATCGACGCCAACGGCATCCTGCACGTCTCGGCGAAGGACAAGGCCACCGGCAAGCAGAACAAGATCACCATCAAGGCGAGCTCCGGCCTCACCGAGGAGGAGATCCAGCGCATGGTGAAGGACGCCGAGGCGCACGCCGAGGAGGACCGCCGCCTGCACGAGCTGGTGGACGCGCGCAACCGCGGCGACGCGCTCGCCCACTCGGTGAGGAAGTCGCTCGCCGAGTACGGCGACAAGGTGGGCGCCGACGAGAAGGCGAAGATCGAGGCGGCGATCCGCGAACTCGAGGAGGCGATCAAGGGCGACGACAAGGGGCGCATCGAAGCCAAGACGAATGCGCTCGCCGCGGCGTCACAGAAGCTCGGCGAACGGATGTACGCCGAGGCACAGCGGGCCGCTGGCGCCGGCGCGCAGGCCGGCGCGCAGCCCGAGGCCGGCGGCAAAAAGGCCGACGAGAACGTCGTCGACGCGGAATTCACCGAGGTCAAGGACAAGAAGTGAGGTCGCCTCACTGCAGGTGACGGGCGCTCGGGCCGGGCTGGAGCGGCGCCGCCGGCGCGCCGCCTGACCCGGCCGCGTCGCAGGTCGGATCAGGGGCGGGTCGGCAGTCATGGCGAAGCGGGATTACTACGAGGTTCTCGGGGTCAATCGCGACGCCGACGAGGAGGCCATCAAAAAGGCCTACCGGAAGCTCGCGATGAAGTGGCACCCCGATCGCAACCCGGACAATCCGAAGGCCGAAGAGCACTTCAAGGAGGCGAAAGAGGCCTACGAAGTACTGACCGACGCGCAGCGCCGCGCCGCCTACGACCGCTTCGGGCACGCCGGCGTCGATCCGCACGCAGGCATGGCGGGGGCCGGGGCGGCCGGGTTCTCGGGCTTCGCCGACGCGTTCGGGGAGATCTTCGGCGACATCTTCGGCGGCGGCCGGCCCCGCTCGAGCGTCTACCGCGGCGCCGACCTCCGCTACAACCTCGAGATCACGCTCGAGCAGGCCGCTCACGGCACCGAAACCAAGATCCGCATCCCGACCTTCGAGGATTGCGCGAGCTGCGGCGGCTCCGGCGCGAAGCCCGGCACCAAGCCGCAGGTCTGCGCCACCTGCGGCGGCCACGGGCAGGTGCGGATGCAGCAGGGCTTCTTCTCCATCCAGCAGACCTGCCCGCGGTGCCACGGCACCGGAAAGACGATCGCCGAGCCCTGCGCGAGCTGCGGCGGTGCCGGGCGCGTGAAGACCCACAAGACGCTGGCGGTGAAGATTCCGGCCGGCGTGGACACCGGCGACCGGATCCGCCTCGCGGGCGAAGGCGAGCCGGGCGTCAATGGCGGTCCCCCCGGCGACCTCTACGTCCAGCTGCAACTCAAGCCGCACCCGGTCTTCCAGCGCGACCACGACGACCTGCACTGCGAGATGCCGATCAGCTTCGTCACCGCGGCGCTCGGCGGCGAGATCGAGATCCCGACCCTCGACCATGCGGCGAAGATCCGGATCCCACCCGAGACACAGAGCGGCAAGGTGTTCCGGCTGCGCGGCAAGGGCATGAAGGGTGTGCGGTCGAACACCCACGGCGACCTCTACTGCCACGTCGTGGTGGAGACCCCGGTCAACCTGACCGAGCGCCAGAAGGAGCTGCTGCGCGAGTTCGAGGCGGCCACCCAGAAGCATGGGGACCGCCACAACCCGCGTGCGAAATCCTGGATGGACCGGGTGCGGGAGTTCTTCTCCGAGTAGCGCCCTGGCGGAAGCCGCGCGCGGAATGTGCGTTTTTCCACCTGACGTGCCCGAGCGGGCCGGCGGGGAGGGCGCTGCGGCACTTCTTCCTCGCCCCGGGATCGGATACCGTTATCGTTTCGGGGTCGAGAGATAGGAGGGTTTTCTCATGCGCCGCAGGACCTTCATCGCCGCTGCGCTCGCGGCCGCGTTCGCCGCCCCCGTCGCCGCCCAGACCCCGGCCGGGGCGGGCCCGATCGTCATCGGCCAGTCGGTCCCTCTCAGCGGGTCGAACAAGGATCTCGGCGCCGACATCCGCGAAGGGGCGCTCGCCTACCTCAAGAAGGTGAACGACGCCGGCGGCGTGAACGGCCGCAAGATCGAGCTCGTGTCGCTAGACGACGCGAACGACACCAAGCGCTCCGAGGCCAACACCAAGGTACTGATCGACCAGCACAACGCGGTCGCGCTGTTCGGCTACGGCAGCGCCACGCTCAGCCGCCCCGCCCTGCCCCACGTCGAGGCGGCGCGGATCGCGTTCTTCGCGCCGTTCACCGGCGCCGAGCCGATGCGCAAGTTCAACCGCTTCGTCTACAACCACCGGGCGAGCTACGCCGACGAGCTCGAGAAGGTGATCGACCACTACACCACCTTCGGCATCAAGAAGTTCGGCATCGTCCACTACGACGACGCGATCGGCAACGAGAACTACGCGGTGGTCGAGCGCGCGCTGAAGTCACGCGGACTGGCGCCGTCCGGAGTCGCGAAGCTGCAGCGCACGCAGACCGATCTGTCCAAGGAGATCGCGGCGATGGCCAAGGCCGCACCGGACGTGGTGATCCTCACCACGCTCTACCAGCACTCGGCCGACTTCGTGAAGATCTCGCGCAAGCAGGGCTCGGGCGCGCAGTTCGTCAGCAACTCGTTCCCCGGCTCGAGCGCGTTCGCGCAGGCGCTCGGGGCCGACGGGCTGGGCGTCGCGATGGCGCAGGTGGTGCCGACGGTGACGCGCCGGTCGATCCCGATCGTGAAGGAGTACCAGGAGGCGGTCGAGAAGCTGACCGGCAAGAAACACTACTCGTTCCAGTCGCTCGAGGCGTACATCGCGATGAAGGTCCTGGTCGAGGGCCTGCGGCGCGCCGGTCCGAAGGTCGATCGGGAGGGCCTGCTGCGCGCGCTCGATTCGATCCAGAACTACGATCTCGGCGGCTACGTGGTGAGCTTTTCGCCAACCAACCACAACGGGTCGAGCTACGTCGGCCTGACGATCCTCGGCCGCGACCTGGCGTTCAAGGACTGACGCTCGCGGGCGGTCACTGCCAGACCCGCCGCCAGGCGGTTCCCTGCGCGTTGTCCTCCAGCGCGATGCCCGCCTCGAGCAGCTCCTGGCGGATGCGATCGGCTTCGGCGTAGTCCTTCGCCTGCTTGGCGGCGGCGCGCGCCGCGATCGCGCGTTCGACGCGCTCCAGGGTGAAGCCGGGCGGTAGCTCGCCCCGGAGGAACGCCTCGGCGGGCCGCTCGAGCAGTCCGAGGACGCTCCCGAGCCCCTTGAGCAGCCGCGCCCGGTCCCCGCCCGGCGCCCGGTTCGCCTCTGTCGCCAGGTCGAACAGCACTGCTAGCGCTTCGGGCGTGTTGAAGTCGTCGTCCATCGCCGCCCGGAAGCGCGCGGCGGCAGGATCGGTCCAGTCGATCGCTGCGGGCGCCACACCGACGCCCTTCACCGCGGTGTAAAGCCGCGCGAGCGCGCTGCGGGCCTCGTCGAGCTGCCGGTCGGAGTAGTTGAGCGGGCTGCGGTAGTGCGCCCGCAGGATGAAGAACCGGACCACCTCGGCGTCGTAGCGCGCCAGCACCTCGCGGATGGTGAAGAAGTTGCCGAGCGACTTCGACATCTTTTCGTCGTCGACCCGCACGAAGCCGATGTGCATCCAGTAGTTCACGAACGTGCACCCGTTCGCCCCCTCCGATTGCGCGATCTCGTTCTCGTGGTGCGGAAACTGCAAGTCCTCACCACCGCCGTGGATGTCGAAATGGGGACCGAGAAGCGTGCTCGACATCGCCGAGCATTCGATGTGCCAGCCGGGGCGGCCGGGCCCGTAGGGCGACGGCCAGGCCGGTTCGCCCGACTTCGCCCGCTTCCAGAGCACGAAATCGAGCGGATCCTGCTTGTCGCGGTCGATCTCGACCCGTTCCCCGGCGCGCAGCTCGTCGAGCGACTTGCCGGACAGGCGGCCGTAGGCGGGGAACCTGCGCACCGCGAAGTTGACGTCACCGGCCGCTGAGCGGTAGGCGAGCCCCCGCGCTTCTAGCGCACCGATCATCGCCAGCATCTGCGGCACGAATTCGGTCGCCCGCGGCTCGTGGTCGGGCGGCTGGACGCCGAGGGCGCGCTCGTCCTCGTGCATGTAGGCGATGAAGCGCGCGGTGAGCGCGCCGATCGGCTCGCCCCGCTCCACCGCACGGCGGATGATCTTGTCGTCGATGTCGGTGATGTTGCGCACGTAGGTTACCGCATAGCCGCTCGCCCGGAGCCAGCGCTGCACGACGTCGAACGCCACCATGACGCGAGCGTGGCCGATGTGGCAGTAGTCGTAGACCGTCATCCCGCAGACGTACATCCGCACCCGGCCCGGCTCGATCGGGACGAACTCTTCCTTGCGCCGGGTGAGCGTGTTGTGGATCCTGAGCATCGCGGGAGATGAAGGCGCAGGGCGGGCGAGCGCGCGCGGGGCTCGTGCCGACCGGGCCGCGCGGGCTTCTTGCTAGAATCCGAGCCGGTGTCCGAACGCCACCGAAGTATAGCCCACATGCGCCTCGCTCCGGCCGTCGCGCTGTCGATTCTGTGCCTCGCCTGCGCCGCGGCCCGTGCCGACGACGTGAGCGACGCGCGCGCGGCACTGCGCGCCGGCGATCGCGCTGCCGCCCTCGCTTCGGTGGAGCGGCACCTGGCGGCGAAACCCGGCGACGCGGAAGCGCGCTTCCTGAGGGGCGTCATCCTGACCGAGCTCGGTCGCCCCGCCGACGCGTTCGACGCGTTCTTCCTGCTGACGCAGGACTATCCCGAGCTGCCCGAGCCCTACAACAACCTCGCGGTCCTGTACGCCGCGCGCGGGGAGTACGAGCGCGCGCGCGTCAACCTGGAGCTGGCGATCCGCGCCAACCCGGGATATGCGACCGCCTACGAGAACCTGGGCGACGTGCACGCGCGGCTCTCGGCGCAGGCCTACGAGAAGGCGGCGCAGCTCGACGCGACCAACCGCAGGGCGCGCGAGAAGCTCGTGCTCGCGCGCGAGCTCGCCGACTACGCGCCGCGCAAGAGCGCGTCGGGTTCGCGCTAGCCGGCGCCTCGACTCGCGGCTCCACCACCCACCGATCAACACACCCAGGCGACCAGGAGACACACCCCGTGCGCAGACTGCTTGCACTCACCGGGCTCGCGCTCGGCCTCTCAACGCAGGCCGGCTTCGCCGCCGACCCGCGCGTCGAGCTAAAGACCAACCGCGGCTCGATCGTCATCGAGTTGAACGCCCAGAAGGCGCCGAAGACGGTCGCGAACTTCCTGCGATACGTGCAGGACGGCCACTACAACGGCACCATCTTCCACCGCACAATCGACGGATTCATGATCCAGGGTGGCGGCTACGACAAGGACCTGCGCGAGAAGCCGACCCGCGGGCGCATCGAGAACGAGGCGGCGAACGGCCTGCGCAACGACTACGGCACGATCGCGATGGCGCGCACACCCGACCCGCACTCGGCTAGCGCCCAGTTCTTCATCAACGTGAAGAACAACGACTTCCTCAACTATCGCGATCCGAGCCCGCAGGGGTACGGTTACGCGGTTTTCGGGAAGGTGATTTCCGGGATGGACGTGGTCGAGCGCATCGCCAAGGTCCCGACCGGGAGCGCCGGCCCGCACCAGAACGTGCCGCGCGATCCGGTGGTGATCGAGTCGGCCATCGTCCTGCCCCCGAAATAGGAGCCGCAACATGGTCAGACTCCACACCAGCATGGGCGTGATCGGCATCGAGCTCGACGAGGCGAGCGCGCCGGAGACGGTCAGGAACTTCCTCGAGTACGTCCGCAGCGGCCATTACGCGAACACGATCTTCCATCGGGTGATCGACGACTTCATGATCCAGGGCGGCGGTTTCGAGCCCGGGATGAAGCAGAAGCCCACCCGCGCGCCGATCCGCAACGAGGCGCAGAACGGCCTGCGCAACGACCGCTACACGATCGCGATGGCCCGCACCGGCGATCCGCACTCGGCCACCGCGCAGTTCTTCATCAACGTCAAGGACAATGCGTTCCTGAACCACACGTCTCCGACGCCGCAGGGCTGGGGGTATTGCGTCTTCGGACGGGTCGTCGAAGGCCAGGACGTGGTGGACCGCGTGAAGGCGGTGAAGACGGGGCGCGCCGGGATGTATCAGGACGTGCCGGTCGAAGACGTGGTGATCGAGCGGGCCGAGGTGGTCTAGCCGCGCCACCGCCGGGGCCGCGCCCGTGGCACCGGTGCTGCTCGCCTCCGACCTGCACCTCGCGCCGGAGCGCCCGGCGGTGGTGGCGCGCTTCCGGCGCTTCCTCGCCGCCGAGGCGCGCACGGCATCGGCGCTGTACCTGCTCGGCGACCTGTTCGAGTACTGGATCGGCGACGACGATGCGGCCGACCCGTTCCACGCCTCGGTCCTCGCCGACCTGGGTGATCTCGCCGCCCGCGGCGTCGCGGTCGGCTTCCTGCCCGGCAACCGCGACTTCCTGCTCGGCGGTGCCGTCGCGGCTCGCGCGGGGATGCAGGTGCTCACCGAGCCGGCGCGCCTGGTGCTCGCAGGGGTGCCGACGCTGCTGATGCACGGCGATGCGCTCTGCACCGACGACCGCAGCTACCAGCGCTATCGAGCGGTAGTGCGCAGCCGCATCGTCCAGCGGCTGTTCCTCGCGCTACCCCGCCCGGCGCGTCGCGCGCTCGCGCATGGCCTGCGTCGCACGAGCGATGCGCACACGCAGCGCAAGCGGCAGGCGATCATGGACGTCAACCTCGCCGCGGTCGAGGCGACCTTCCGCTCGCACGGCTATCCGCGGCTCATCCACGGCCACACCCACCGCCCGGCTCGCCACGAGCACCTGGTCGACGGCCGGCGGTGCGAGCGCTGGGTGCTGCCAGACTGGTACGAGTCCGGCGGGTTCCTGCGCTGCGACGAGCGCGGCTGTTCGGCGGTCGGGCTCGACTGAACCCCGGGTCAGCCGCCGAGGCCGCGCGCGAGATCGTCGCGTACGTCCTCGACGGCTTCCAGCCCGACGGCGACGCGCAGCAGCCCCTCGCCGATCCCGGCCGCCGCCCGGGCCTCGGCGCTGATGCGGCCGTGTGTCGTGCTCGCCGGGTGGGTGATCGTCGTCTTGGTGTCGCCGAGATTGGCGGTAATGGAGATCATCCGCGTCGCATCGACCACTCGCCATGCCGCTTCCCGGCCGCCACGCACGTCGAACGACACGATCGCACCGCCCGCGGTCGCCTGGCGCATCGCGAGCGCGTGCTGCGGGTGCGAGGCGAGTGCCGGGTGGTACACCCGCTCCACGCGCGGATGCGCTTCGAGCCAGCGCGCCAGCTCGAGCGCGTTGCGCGACTGCGCCTCCATCCGCACGCGCAACGTCTCCAGGCCCTTGAGCAGGACCCACGCGTTGAACGGCGAGAGGCTCGGCCCGGCGGTGCGCAGGAAGGGTCCGATCCCGTCGGCGACGAGCTCGCGCCGGCCGACCACCGCGCCGCCGAGGACGCGGCCCTGCCCGTCGAGATACTTGGTGGCCGAATGGATGACCAGGTCGGCGCCGAGTGCGAGCGGCCGCTGGAGCGCGGGCGTGCAGAAGCAGTTGTCGACCGCGAGGAGCGCGCCGGCGCCGTGCGCCACCTCGGCGAGCGCGGCGATGTCGGCGACCTCGGTGAGCGGGTTCGACGGCGTCTCGAGGAACAGCAGCCGGGTGGCACCGGGGCGGATTGCCCGCTGCCAGGCCGCCGGATCGGCGCCGTTCACGAACGTCGTCTCGACACCGAACTTCGCGAGCACGTTGGTGAAGAGCTGCACCGTTGCACCGAAGATGCTCGCCGAGGAGACGATGTGATCGCCGCCCTTCAGCAGCCCCATCACGGTCGCGAGGATCGCCGCCATGCCCGAAGCCGTGGCCACGCACGCTTCACCGCCTTCGAGCGCGGCGAGGCGCTCCTGGAACGCGGACACCGTCGGGTTGCTGAAGCGCGAGTAGACGAAGCCTGGCTCCTCGTTCGCGAACCGCGCCGCGGCCTGCGCCGCCGAATCGAAGACGAAGCTCGAGGTGAGGTAGAGCGCCTCCGAGTGCTCGTTGAACTGGCTGCGGTGGATGCCCGCCCGCACCGCCAGCGTATCCGGTCGAAAGTCCTCGCTCATCGCCTCGGCGTCATCCGAAAACGAAAAAACCCGTCCTGGCTCGCATCAGCTCAGGACGGGTCGCCGACGCTTTAGCCGCATTTCTTTTTCGCCCGACCCGGCGAGGGCACAGGCGGCGCCCGCAAGCTGTGCTTCAAATCGGCGCTGAGCGGGAAGCTACGCCTCGGCGCCGCGCCGGTCAAGCCCCCCGCGGATCAGCCGAACGCCTGCTCGGCCGCGCTGTCGTCGGGCTGCTCCTCGCGCCTGCCGTCGCGCTGGTGCTCGACCGCGGAGAGGTACTCCGTCGTCACGTCCCCGGTGATGTAGTTGCCGTCGAAGCACGAGGTCTCGAACAGCTTCAATGCCGGGTTCGCGGCGCGCACCGCGGCGCGCAGCGCGTCGAGATCCTGGTAGATCACCGCGTCGGCGCCGATCGCCGCGGCGATCTCCTCCTCGGTGCGGCCGGTCGCGATCAGCTCGGCGCGCGTCGGCATGTCGATGCCATACACGTTCGGGAACCGGACCGGCGGCGCCGATGATGCGAAGAAGACCTTGTGCGCACCGGCCTCGCGCGCCATCTGGACGATCTCGCGACTGGTCGTCCCGCGCACGATCGAGTCGTCCACGACCAGTACGTTGCGGCCGCGGAACTCCACCGAGACCGCGTTCAGCTTCTGCCGCACCGACTTCTTGCGTATCGTCTGGCCGGGCATGATGAACGTCCGCCCGATGTAGCGGTTCTTGACGAAGCCCTCGCGATAGGTCAGCCCGAGCCGCGTCGCGAGCTGCAGCGCCGACGGGCGGCTGGTGTCCGGCACCGGGATCACGACGTCGATGTCGAGGTGCCGGTACTGGCGCCTGATCTTGTCGGCGAGCCGCTCGCCCATGCGCAGCCGCGCTTCGTACAC
>Ga0308411_10000251_pt1 | contig 34392 bp, 25 predicted proteins | sample HotsprottomLayer_2_FD_203530 | JGI IMG/M metagenome (GOLD analysis project Ga0308411, IMG submission 203530) | Hot spring phototrophic mat microbial communities from Octopus Spring, Yellowstone National Park, Wyoming, United States -... | ecosystem: Environmental > Aquatic > Thermal springs >... | reverse complement strand
TGCCCCTTATGCAGTCCTTGCAACCCGAACAATCCATTCTGCTTGCATTCTTTCAAGGAGTCGCAAGCGAGCCGTGCCTTGTCTGTTGTCCTTTGGTCACGATACACTGAGGAATAGAGAAGTGGTTATCTGCTGCCCCGCAAAAGAGGCAACATGACCCGCATCGGTACAATCTGTGTTGCCGTGTTGCTGGTTGCGATGCCTCTGGGCTGTCGCCAGAGCGTACTTCCCGACCAGTATAATCTGGTCATGGTCGGCTGTCCCAGCATGATACCTCTCATCGAGCGAATAGCCGATCGCTACCGCGAGCAAAATCAAATTCCTCTGCGTGTGAGTGTGGAGCCGGCCTCTCCCGAGCGAACTACTGCCGATACCCGTGCGGGACTGGCTGACATTGGTTTGCTCGGCCAACCCCCTTCTCGCGCCGAAGTGGGACTCACCGCGGTTACTCTGGCTTACGATGGCCTAGCGTTTCTCGTTCATCGCGACAATCCCGTCAAGAACGTCGATCCCGCTCAATTGGCTCGGTTGTTGACTCGTGAGGAGCCGACTTGGCCGGTCAGTAGTTGGACAGGGGGAAGTGTGCAACTGGTCGGACAACCACGCATCTATTGTTTCCGCGAATCTCTGCAAGAACGCTTGGGACTGGTGCCAGGAGCCATTCGGCTCGATGTGGTCGCCGGTACGTCCGAACAAGTCGTGCAGGAAGTGGCACGACGACCGACAGCTCTGGGCTGGCTGTCGTTGGCTCATGCCGAACGCCTTTGTGTTGGGCAACCGGTTCATCTGCTGGGCATCTCTGGTGTGCCGGCCACTCTGGCCAATTTCCGGGCCGCTCGCTACACGTTCTCTCGGCCGTTGGTTCTGCTGACTCGGCGCTCCTGTCCGTCATTGGTTCACGATTTCATACAGTTCGCTCGCTCGGACAGTGTCCACGATCTGATCGAGGAACACGGTTTTCTGCCCGCCGAGCCGGGCAAGTAGGCAAGCGATCATGCTGCACAAAGGTTGGCAGGCACTGGTCGATCTACTGCTGCCGCTCCGCTGTTTGCTGTGCCAGCACGTCGAACCGCTCGACCGCACCCCGTTTTGTCCTCGCTGCACAGCGGAGTTGTTTGAGGAACGACATCCGGCTTGCCCACGGTGTGCCGCTGTCATCGGGCCGTTTGGCAGTCCCGATGGGATGTGTGGCAACTGTCGGCCCGATCCGCCGGCTTTCGATGCGAGCGTTCGACTGGCCGGCTATGTCGGTGCTATGCAACAAGCCGTCCTGCTGGGCAAGCATTCCTGGCACGAGTCGCTGCTGGAGTTGCTCGGACGGGAACTCGCTCGCCGCCGTTGTACCGTTTTGCCGGGGCCGGTTGTGGACGCGATTGTCCCCATTCCGCTGCACTGGAGCCGACATTGGCTCACCGGCTACAACCACAGCCAGGCGATCGCTTACGGTCTGAGTCGGGAACTCCGCGTCCCGCTCCGCAGTGACTGGTTGCATCGCGTGCGTTGGACGCGGCCGCAAAAGAACCTTCGAGCAACCCAGCGGTGGCACAACGTCCATCGGGCCTTTCGAGCGCGAAAGGTAGTCACCGGCCGGCATGTGTTGCTAGTGGACGATGTGATGACCACCTGCGCCACTGCCAGAGCGGCAGCGGTCGCCCTGAAACAGGCCGGCGCCAACCGCGTCAGCGTTGCTGTGCTGGCTCGCGCCGCTTCCGCTCCGGGCAGGTAGACAGGGTAACTTGCTCCGGGCGTGCGGGCTACAACTGACCTGACGGCTGCGCGACTCCTGTCAGATGCAAACGGCAGCCAAGGGGGCGAACTTGCCCCAGCAAGGTTGACCGGAGTCGTCTGCGGCGCATAGTTACAGTGCTTCCTGGGTCAGGTCGTTTCAGCAGCGTAAACTGGCGGCCCTGGGGGCATTGAAGGATCGTGCTACCATGTTTCGCTACCCTCTAATTTTGGCGTTGGGGCTTCTCGTGGCTTCCAGCGCAAACGCGGCGACCTGGGCGGATGCTCTGTTTGATGAGTTGAGCAAGGATTTTGGCTCCGTCCCGCGCGGTCCTGCCCTGACACATTCGTTCCGCATTGTCAACAAGACTCAGAATGTCATCACCATCACTAATGTCCGCGTTTCGTGCGGTTGCACGACAGCACATGCTCTGAAAACGACCCTCAATCCCGGCGAAGAGACGGCTATCCAAACCCGCATGGATACCACGCGGTTCAGTGGCCCAAGAACCTTTACCGTCTTCGTTCAGTTCGGCCCTATCTTCGATGAGGTTCGCCTGTGGTTGATGGCCAACAGTCGCAGTGACATCAACCTCACGCCCGAATCGTTGAGCTTTGGCCAGGTCAAACGCGGCTCGACTCCCAGTATGTCGTTGCGACTGACCTTCTACGGCAATCCGGAAGCTCAGATCACTGAGGCTCGTCCCGAGAGTAACTATGTCCTGCCGTCGATCAAGGAAATCTCACGACAGCCGGTCGAGGTGGTCTACGAGTTGACGGTGCAGTTGCGGAGTGATACTCCGGTCGGTCGATGGTTCACAGATGTTTGGCTCAAGACCAATCTGCCCGGTGTGCCTCAGGTGCGTGTGCCATTGACCGTGGAAATCGAATCTCTGTTGACCGTCAGCCCTTCTTTGGTGAGTCTGGGAGAGGTCAAGGTTGGCTCGACCACGCAGCGACGCATTGTGGTTCGCGGAGCCAAACCCTTCCGAATCACCTCCATCCAAGGCATGAGCGAGGATCTGGAGGTCAAATTCCAGGCAGGTATTTCGCAGGAGATCCACATCCTGACCGTAATTGCGCATCCGCGTAAGGCGGGGCCATTCAATCGCCAGGTAGGTGTCATCACCGATCTACCCCAAGACAACCAGATCGAGTTCAACGTACAGGCCACGATTACTCCGTGAGGTTGACCCCCAGGTCTGACCCGCTTTCTGTGCTGGCTGGAGTCCGGGGACGCAAGTCCTCGGCTCGCCTTTTTGAGATACCTTGTTTGTCGTGAGCAAGAACAACTGCACCGAGCGTGCCAGCCTTGCCAGCGACGGGTGTATTCCAGTTGAGCAATCGAGTCGGATTTCCCTTGCCCAGGTCGTCTTTTCGGGGAATGCTCCACTGGTTCGGGGATCGTTCCCCGTGCGCTTCTGTCAGGAAGACGGGGGCGGACAACGCTCAGGATGACGGATGACGGAACGGCAATCTCCAGGAGTTAGGTGCATGATGAGCCGGTTGTCCCTGGTCTGTTTGGTATGCCTGGCTATCAATGGGGCGAGTGTTCGAGCGGGAGGGCTATTCGGTACTCCGCTGGGCTACTACGGCCCCTACACAGGAGGGCATCCGTATAGTTACAACGTGGCCTACGGCTACGGATTCCACTTCTCGGCGGCCGATACCTGGAAACGTGATCTGTTGGCTTACCCCACCGGGATTACGCCCTATCGACCGAATGGTCGGCCCATCTACCACCGCGTCTTTCCCAAGCCCGATGTCCCCTACATCGCGGTGCCTGGCCCCGATGATCTGCCGATGCTCGTCAAGCCCAGCATGCCGATGATCGGCGAGGGCGACCATCCCGTCGTCAGCAAGCCGGTCAGTGGCCCAGTTGCCGTGCCGCACCTGCAACCCATTCCCCAGGCCATCGATCAATCGGCGACGATTCGCTTGGTGGTTCCCGAGAACGCCGAGGTGTGGGTCGAAAAGCAGAAACTCCAGCAAACAGGAGCAGAGCGTGCCTTCCAGACACCTCCCCTGGCAGCCGGGCAGACACGCATCTATTCGGTGCGTGCCCGTTGGCTGGATACCGCCGGACAAGCTGTCGAGCAGTTCCGTGTCGTGGGAGTCAAAGCAGGAGAAACCGCTCGCTTGACTTTTGTCGGTCAGTAAGAGCTGGCTCGCCGTTACCTCGTGCCCCGGCTAGAATCTACCTCCGCAGGCGGAGGTAGATTCATGGTGCGTGCGCTGCATTTCGATTGTTTCAGTGGCATTTCCGGCGACATGGCTCTTGGGGCACTGCTCGATGCTGGGGCGAGCGAGTCGGCGGTTCGCGCTGGACTCGACTCGCTCGGATTGCCGATCCAACTAGAGGTGAGCAAGGTACGCAAGGGCGGATTCGCCGCCACACATATCTACATCCGCACTCCCGAGGAACACACGCATCGTTTCCTGCCCGACATCGAACAAATCCTGCAACGCGGTGCCCTCTCTGCCAACCAGCGCGATCTTGCTTGGCGTATCTTTCACAAATTGGCTCAAGCTGAGGCCACTGCCCACGGCATGCCTCTGGAACGCGTCCATTTCCATGAGGTGGGTGCCCTGGACTCCATTGCCGACATCATCGGGACGGCCATTGCTCTGGATCTGCTCGGCATCGAACACGTCAGTTGTCGCTCGGTTCCCACCGGCACAGGAACCGTGAAGTGTGCGCACGGCACCATGCCCATTCCCACACCAGGGACAGCGGCACTACTCGTGGGAGTGCCACTGGCTCCCTCCACCATCAAGGCCGAATTGACCACTCCTACGGGAGCGGCCATCCTGGCCGCCACCGTTCGCGAATGGACGGAATCGCCCGCGCTGCGTATCGAGGCCATCGGTCACGGCGCAGGCACTCGGGATTTTCTGGAGCAACCCAACTTGCTCCGCGTCTTTGTCGGACAGTTGCTCAATGCCGGCGAGTCCACCGATCGCGATCGAGTCTGGCTATTAGAAACGAACCTCGACGATGTGTCCGGAGAGGTGATCGGCTTTTGCATCGAGCGATTATTCGCCGCCGGCGCACTGGATGTTTTCACCACCGCCATCGGCATGAAAAAGAACCGTCCCGGCGTGCTACTGAGTGTCCTGGCACCCGCCGAAGCCGTAGATCGCCTGGAAACCATTGTGTTCGAACAGACCGGCACGTTCGGGATTCGACGGCAGGCCTGCGAGCGACGCAAGTTACATCGCGAGATCGTAAGCGTCTCGACTCCCTGGGGGCCAGTGCAGGCCAAACGGGGCTGGCGTGCCGAGGGATTAGAGATCCTTAGTCCCGAATACGAGGACTGCGCGCGAGTGGCCCGCGAACAAGGGGTGCCTCTACGCGATGTGTACGAAGCCGTTCGGCAAGCACGGGGTTGAATAGAATGCAAGGTGATGGCCTGCAATCGGCTCGATGCGGCCTTGTTTGCAGCCTCCCGAGGCGGTGGACGCTCTGTAGCGGTTACTAAGACTCGGATTGTGACTGGATCTTTCTGTAAGCCCTTGAACATCTCGAGTGACCGTGAGAAGATAACACAGAGACATCGCCCGGCGCGATGATTTGCCGTGACGTAGCGGCGAGCGACCAATTGTTAGCATGTCAAACAACGACGGGCGAGTCCGAATTCATGTCCGATTCTCTATTGGTTGCGTTGGCCTCTGTGGTCAAACGATTTGGCGAGTTGATCAGCGAAGACGAGCAGTTGCGTCTGTCCTTGCGACAACTAGGGCACACCCTGGTTCGATTGACGGAAACGCCCGCTCGAGAGGAGCCATTGCCGCCTCAGGGCAATAAGCTGGAAGCCGACAAGCCGATCGCGACTGCAAGTGCTGGTGAAAGAGGAAACACAGTTGCGAAAGCGGAAGCAGAGCCAACCAACGGGGTGGTGAGTTCTAGTGAACAAGGGGCCGTATCGCCGCGCGAAACGGTAGCTCCGTCGGTGTCGAAGTCACCGACTGCCCAGGAGTTGCCGTCGCGTGCCGAACTCCCTCGATTGGTGTTTCGCTACGAATCCGCCGAATCACCGCCCATACGACAGTGGTCAGAAATGGATCTGGCTGGCCCGACGCGAACGATCTGGCAGGTCAGCGACGATGACCTGTCTGCCATTGAACAACGCTGTCGGCTCAAAGCGTTGGCCGCCCAGTGGGTCGCCTCTCCAGCGGAAGCAAAGGTCAGCAAGCAGGAACTCATCAGCCGAGCTATCGACCTGTCTGACTGCTATCTGTGGATGTGTCAACCCGCAACCTTGACATCAGAAGATCCCGCCTTGTTTCGACAACTGGCCGGTTGTTTTGAGGCCACGGCCGCGAGTGCCGCCCTGGTCAAGAATGCTCTGTCGCCCAGTTGCCCCCCCGAAGAGTTGAAGCCAGCCATGCTGCTGTTCGCCGAGGCTCAATCGGCCTTACGGATTGCTGTCTCCAAAGTGTGCAACGAACCCGATCGCGACCAGGATTTGGCCTTTAGCTGGCTGCGAGCCGCCACTTCCGAGCGTCAAGTGTTCGTCAACCGACACATGCGTATCGACGATCCAGCTAACCCGGCACGCTGGCCGGACATGATGCTCCGTATTGAGGCGATGGCTAACCGCCTGCAAGGCTTTCTCAAACGCAGCAGTCAGAACCGCAAACTGTTGAGCAAGGTCAAGCACAAGGTATCGCTCATACGCAACAATCCCGCCGACCAGGAGAGTTGGGACATCCTGGCCAAAACCGTCGATGAACTGGTGCAGACCGGATTGCCGCCCAGTAACATCGAGATTCGCGAGTTGCTGTTGCCAGTCTTCGATCAGGTTCCCGACCTGGAGCCCATGCCGCGCGGCTTCGAGTTGGTGTTGCGCGAGATCGCTCGTTATCTGGACAACCTGCCCGAACCCGACCGCGGCAGTTTACCACCGGAACCTCCCTCGCCGGCCGTTCGCGAGGTGGCGCAATTGCTGGCAGGCCGGACGATGGTACTCATCGGCGGTGTTCGCAAACCGGCCGCCAGCGAGGCTCTCCGCGAAAGTTTCGGCCTAGCTAACGTCGAATGGATCGAGACCCGCGAACACCAGTCCATCGCCGGCTTCGAGGATGCCGTCGCCCAGCCGAACGTCGCCGTGGTGGTCGTCGCCATTCGCTGGTCGAGCCACTCCTTCGGCGGGGTCAAGGAGTTCTGCGACAAACATGGCAAGCCATTTGTCCGGCTCAAGTCGGGCTACAATCCCAACCAGGTGGCCGCCGCTATTCTGGATCAGTGTAGCCGGCGACTACGCGGTGCCTCGTGAGGCCGACAAGCAGCCTAGCCTCACGAAGCCCCGTCCATCACTCCCGCTCGATTGGTCGCTTGCCGAAGAAGCCCTTGCCCTTGGGAGGAATTCCCAACTGCGGACGATTGCCCTTACGGCGATCGGCTTTTCGCTTGAGGATACGCTTCTTCGAGGCAGTGGTATGCGGTCGTGCTCTCATGGTTCTCTCTCGCTTACTAGCCAACTGTCGATCTTGAGAAAAACTCAACTTAGCAGACGGATCGAAGATCGACTAGCCTGGATGGGGGAGGACAGATGCGAGCCACCTCGACGTTGTCATTTACGTTGCTCACGGACGTTGAACTCCAGTTTCCAGCGTTGCTTGCCGTCTCGGCTGATGCACCACAGTTCCAGCGTGCCGACCTCGGTTACCTTGCTGTGCAGGTGAACGGGCACGACTCGGCCCTGGCCGGATGCGGCATCTAGAGTGGTTTGCAGGGGGGTCATCTCCTCGATTTCGTCCTGCCAATCTTCGATGAGGGTTCCCACCGGATCGTCGCGACGGACAGTCGAACTGAGAAAACGGAACTCCGCCGGCGCACCGACTACCAGGCCGAACTCCTGACCAGGCACGTCGGTGGCGGTGCCTTCTTCCATGCCGAACGGCACCACGCACAGAGCCTTGAGCGGCGAGAAGCCTCCAGGAATGGCCGGCATCGACATTTCGACTCCGACGTAGTAGGTGCGTCCTGTGCCGCCGCGAATGCGAACTCCCTTGCCTCGACGTACCATGCCGTAATAGGCCGCTCCCTGAGCGACCGCCAGATCTAGATCGACACTCGGCAGAACGCGAACGGGAGCATCCGTACCCTGTCCCCAGCGGTTTAGCACCTTAACGATGCGTTCCTGGAGAACCTCAGCCTTGAAGACTCCACCGTTGAACAGCAGGGTCGTCGGCCGAGGAGGGCCGCCTGTGTGCTTGGCTAGGTCGTCGCGATGGCGAGCCAGGAAATGGGCCAGATGAGCGGTAATGGCCGGATCGCTGGCATAGGGCAGCCCAATCTCTTGGAAGCCGGTTGTGCGAGCGGCTCGTGGGACGGTATCCGCTTCGCACTCGGGGAAAAAGCCTTCGAGCAGTTCGCGTTCTAGATCAACGCGGGTCAATTCGCCCTTAATGGTGCCGGCAATGACCTTGCTGCCCCGCCCTACCACGGTCACGGGAGCCGATTGCAAGGTGCGATCCTGGAACAGCAGTTCCTTGGCTTCGCGACAACTGGCTCGCAGCATCTGCATTTGGCCGAGATCGAGTTTGATGCCTCGACCGGCCAATTGCTTGGCCAGCACGAAGGCCAATTGCCAGTCCATGTTGTCGCCGCCCAGCAGGATGTGATCGCCGACGGCCACGCGGGTCAGAGCCAATCGACCAGCGTCCTCGCTGATGGCAATGAGACTGAAGTCGCTGGTGCCACCGCCCACGTCGCAGATCAGAACTACGTCACCGACCTTGACCTGCTGTCGCCAGTTGTCACCTTGATGGTCGATCCAGGCATAGAACGCGGCCTGGGGTTCTTCTAGCAACGTCAGGTGTTGCAAGCCAGCCGCTCGGGCCGCTTCGACGGTCAGTTCGCGTGCCGCCGCATCGAAACTAGCGGGCACGGTCAGCACCACATCCTGGTTTTCCAGCTTCCACTCGGGACGGTCGGCCGCCATCCGGGCGTTCCAGACCTCGGCCAGATGCTGCAAGTAGTACGTCGTCGCCTGTAGCGGCGAGACGCGACGATCCGTCTCGCCGGCCTTGTAGGGCAGAATGGCCGCCTTGCGATCCACGCCGGCATGACACAGCCAGGACTTCGCCGACGAGACCTGTCGCGTTTCCACTTGCGTGCCGATCTTGCGAGCGTACTCGCCGACCGCATAGTCGCGATCGACGGCCCAGGGCAAACTCAGGCTGCCGGTCGGCACCTCTCCCGGCCGAGGTAGATAGAGAAACGAGGGCAACAGCGGTCGCTCCTCGACAACGCCGGGGGCAACTACCTGGGCGATCGGCAACAACACCGGATGTTGGCCTTCGCCGGCCTGAGTATCCACATAGGCCACAGCACTGTTCGTTGTGCCCAGATCGATGCCAACCACATATCGAGGTGCCACAGGTCGAGTCTCCTTGAGATGTCAACGACAGGGCGGTCACGGCAATTCTACCTCGGCAGGGGCGACGACGAGTTCATCGACTCCCGCGGCGGGAGCGGGCAATTTGTAGGCGCGAACCCGCCAACCGTGATGCTTGAGAGTACCCTTGAAAGGTGGCTCGCCTGTGACGTTGCCTGTCAGTCGAATCGCCGAGGGATCGAAACCGGCCTGAATGGTGATGCTCTCTTCTTCCTGGCCGGCCAACACGGGTTCGAGAGTGAGATGTTCCTTGAGAACGGCCTGCGATTTCTTGTGGATCTCACGCACTCCGGCTCCGATCTGTTCGTCGCTGGCCGACGAGATGTCCTCCAGGAGGAAATCGAGCAATCGGCCCTCACGCTGTAACAGGTTCAGCAACCGCAATGGCTCTCCAGAGAGCTTGGCCGGCTTTTTGGCCTCGGCTGGGGGGGTCAGTACCGCCTGCACTTTCTTAGCCGTCTCTTCACTGGCGAGAACCTTGAAGAACACTCCAGCCGCCGCGAAGACCCGGCCGAAACTGCCCTTGCTGAGCGCGAGCAGAACCGTCCACTTGAGAACGACAATTACTGCCAGCGTCAACAATACCACGACAATCGGATTATCCATCGCGTATCTCTCCCTTATCCGGGTCATAGACCGGAGTCGATCTACCTATCCTTTATAGAGATCGCCGCACTCGCGGAAATGGCGATTGAGAGACGGCGATGCTCAGTGCAGCGAGCGACCCTCCGACCGTCTTGGCTGGGACTCGGCGCGAGACGACCTCCTCCAGATTGAGCAGCACGCCCGCGATCGCTGCGTAGCTTGCCCTGCCAGCGCTTCTGCCATCGCCAGCAATCCATCGACGAAGGCTGCCTCGGGCGTGTCTAGTCGCACAAGCGGTTTGTCGCTCGCCTTGACAGTCAGCCCCTGTTTGTGCGACCTTGCCCGTCCTGGTCGTCTCGATGGCTGACAGAGGGGGCGTCATGGAGGGTGTCCTGACGAGTCGTTCGAGCAGTGATCCGGCTCCGCCGTGGGCCAGGTGGGCAGCGGTCGGCATCGTGTGTCTGGCTGGTCTGCTCTTTCTCACAGTGCTGGATGCACCGCTGTTGGAACCGCAAGAGGCCCGCTATGCCGAGATTCCTCGGCAGATGCTGGCGTTGAAGCAGTGGCTCGTGCCGACGCTACAGGGGCAAGACTACCTGGACAAGCCGCCGTTGCTGTACTGGTCGGTGATGGTCTGCTATCGCTTGCTGGGCATCTCGGACACCTCGGCGCGACTGGTGCCGGGACTGTCCGGTGTGTTACTGGTGCTGATCACCCTGGGTTGGGGCTGGCGGATACTGGGCTGGCGTGTGGGGCTGTCGGGAGGCTTGATTCTCTGTCTGCTGCCGGAGTTCATCTATCGTGGGCGGATGCTGACCTTCGACGTACTGCTGGCACTATGGGTGGTGACGGCCTGGGCAACCGGGCACATGGCGTGTCGCCATGGCACGTTTCGTCTGGGCTGGTGGCTGGTGTCGGCTCTGTGCTGCGGACTGGGGTTATTGACCAAGGGGCCGGTCGCTCTCCTCCTCGTGGCCGTGCCACTGGTCGTATTGGCCTGGCCGCGTTGGCGGGCGGGACTGGGATATCTGGCCGTCGCTCTGCTGGTCGCTGCGCCGTGGTATGCCGTGATTCTGAGCGAGCGGCCGGAGTTCGCCGGCTATTTCTTCTGGCGGCACAATGTGACGCGATTCCTGGCTCCGTTCGATCACGCCGAACCGGTGTGGTACTATGTGCCAGGTCTGCTGATGGGCAGCCTACCGTGGTGGTTGGCTGTCTTCCACTCCTCGCGGAGCAGGTTTCGACTCCGAGAGAGCGGTTGGCCACTGCTGTGCTTCGCCTGGACGGTGTTGTTCTTCTCGCTGGCGGGCTGCAAGCGACCGACCTATCTGTTGCCCGCTCTGCCGCCGTTGGCCGTGACGCTGGGCTGGCTGGTACGCGACCACTGGCAGCGACCTTCCCGACCCGCTGCCTGGGCAGCCGGTCTAACCCTGCTAGCCGGTGCCGTGCTGGGCATCATGGCCGCCATCGGACAGGTGGCAGTCACGGTTGGCTGGATCGTGGCTGGCTTGGCCCTGGTGGGACTCATCGCGTTGTGCTTCCGCTCGCAGTCCGTCAACTGGGCGATGACAGCGGTGTTGATGGCCAGCAGTCTGTGTCTGGCCGTGCAGCACGTTCTGCCTGCGTACAACCAGTTCTTCTCGCTCCGCGATTCGCTTGTCTGCCTACAGGCCGGAGAACCCCCTGTGGTCTGCTATCCGTACCGCTACGACTCGGTGACCTTCTATAGACCCGAAGGCGAAGTGCGGGTGTTTACCGTTGAGCAACACGGGGAGTTGTTTGCCTACCTGCGAGAGCAGCCTGGCTCGCTACTACTGGTCAAATCGCCGGCGCGATTGCAACGACTGCTGCGAGAGATGCCTGCGGAGTTGGAATATCGCACCGCTCGCCACCAGGGGGCCATCACCGTGGGCCGGGTCGTGCCGCGTCTTGCCCAGGTGGCGCGAACGAACCAGTAGCCCAGCAGTGAGCTACCGCCGGCAAGCCGGCTTGACCTAGCCGGCTAATACGGCTTACTATCGCGACGACTTAGAAAGTCCCCCCGCATGGAGGCCGACCGTGGCTGCGCCTCGACCTGCTGCTGTTTGTCCGTTAGCCTCTTTTCCGCCCGACAACTGGACGGATCGACGCTGTCTGCTCGTGCTGCTGCTAGTGACGCTGCTGATCCGTGGCATTCAGTTGGTCAACACCGAGGTCACTTCACGGGACAGTGTGAGTTACATTCAGCAGGCCTGGGCCTTGCTCCATCAGCCTTTTCTAGAAACCCTTCGCAAGGCGGCGCATCATCCTGGGTATCCGCTGGCGATTGCCGGGCTGTCGATTCCGGTACGCTGGTTGCTGCCGAATGATCTGCCCCTGGCTCTGCAACTGACCTCGCAACTCGTCAGCGCACTGGCCAGCCTGCTGCTCGTGTTTCCGGCCTACTTCCTGGGTCGAGACTTGTTCAGTCGGGCGGTCGCCTTCTGGAGTACCTTGCTGCTGGAACTGTTGCCGTCAACGGGCGTGTGGATGAGTGACGGGTTGAGTGAAGGGTTGTTCCTGTTGCTGGCGTGTGCGGCACTGTTCTGTGCTGTGCGGGCCATCCAGGGAGGTAGGCTCGGTTGGTTCGCTGCGGCCGGCTTCCTGATCGGACTGGCCTATCTGACCCGCACTGAGGGACTGTTGATCGTCTTGGTGATGCTGCCGTTGCTGCTTGGGCTGCAATGGTTTGGGCGACTCGGCCGAACTTGGCGGCAAACCACCGCGGCAGCTGTGGTTCTCGTCGCTACTTGTGCGGTGGTGGCAGCTCCTTTCATGGTACTGATCGGCGGAATCTCACTCAAGGCTTCGGCTCGATACATGAGCGATCCAGAGGGCTGGAAACTGCCTGCCCGCAAGGCGGCGGCTCTGGTCGATTCGCCTTTGCCTGTAGCGACTTGGTGGATCGGGCCGGATGTCGAGGCCAGCGATCGCTATGGCTGGGCTGCCTGGGCGGTGCTGTCGATGATGGACAAAGGATTCTTCCACCTGCTCGGGCCGTTCGTCGCACTAGGGCTAATCGCTTTCTATCCGCGCACGCGAGAGAAACCGGGGTTGTGGTTGCTGTATCTGGTGGGACTACTACTCGTGCCGTTGCTCTACAAGCTCGCCCAGACCAACGGCTACGTCGGACAGCGGCACGTTCTGTTACTAATACTGTGCGGCATCTACTTTGGCGTGGCGGCCATCGGCTTGCTGGCGCGCATTCTCACTTGGCATCGGCCCACATGGACTGGTTCGCTCGCCTTGGTACTTTTGCTCGGCATTGTGACCATCTGTGTGCCGCGAACTCTGGCACGACTACACGGCAATCGCGAAGGGTTCCGAGAAGCGGGCATTTGGCTGGCGCAAAACACCCTGCCCGGCGATCCTGTCATCGATCCGTTCACCTGGACATACTACTTCTCTGGTCGTCTCTTTGTGTCCGAATCCGATCAGCCTGCCCGCTCACATCCTGGAGTTTGTTACGTCGTCTTAGAGAAATCGCTCAGCAAACACGACCACCTCTATCATGTGATCGACCCAGCCAAGAAACTGGCAGCGGCTGGGCAACTCGTCTACCACAAGCACGCAGGCAAGGGAAAGACACGCTCTGAGGTGTTCATCTATCGAGTGCCCCAATCCGTGCAAACAGCTATACGGTAACACAAGGGTAGCTCGCTGCTCCAGCCGCTGACGCGAGGTGGCTCGCTTCATTGTCACTTGTCTGGATCTTCAGGCTCTTGCTTGGGAGGAGCCTTCTTGGCTGGAGGACGAGGCTTTTCCGGTTTTTCGGGCTGGCCCTTGCCGGGCAGGATAAGAATGGTTTCATCGACCACATCGAAATGAGCTGGAACCCTGCTCAGGACACGATTGATTGAATCTCTAATGGTTCGGGTGCCACCTTCGACGTTGACGATCACCTGGCGTGGGTTGGGAACCTTGGCTGCCTTGAAGGCATCATCAGCAATGCGAAACTGGAGCGCGTATTTGTCCGAGAGTTGGCCCAAGTAGTTGGCCACCGAGATTTCTAGCAGGTTGGTCTCGATGATGGTCTGTTTCAGACGGTTGAGAACGAACTTGGAAAGGCCCTTGCGGTGCAGGATCGGTTCGGGCTGATCACGGTCGTGCAGACACAGGATCAACCCGTTGTTGGCGGCCAGATACAGTCGATCGGTGACGGCATTCACCACCGGGAAGCGGAACCGACTGGCATCGTATTCACTGAGAATGCGTCCGCGTTTGCGATCGATCACTAGCAGTCGTTCCGCGCTATCAGTGGCGTAGACGAAGCGATTGTTCACCGCCAGGAACCGATCTGCTGTGACCACGCCATGAACGCGAGTTTCGCCCTGGGGAATGTGCCAGGCGGGTTCTCCCGAAATGCGGTCGATACGAGCGAGTCCTTCATCTTGTGTGGTCAGGTAGACATCCTCGTCAGTGATGACAGGGCGACGAGTGACGGCTGAACCGGCCATGTATCGCCAGTCGGTTTTGCCGGTCTCCAGATCCAGAGAATAGAGAACGCCGTTGTTCGTCCCAATGTAGGCGGAGTCGCCAAAGCCAACGGGGGGCAGCAGAATCCGGCTTTCGGTTCGGAAACGGAATACTTCCTTGGGCAACCCAGTTTCGGTGGGGCGTTTGGACAGACACAACCCCTGACCATCCTGAGTGATGGTGAAGAGCCGACTGGCCGACAGCACGGGTTGAAAACTGAGCGGCAGGTAGGTCAGATTCGTCCAGAGGAGGAATGGTCGAGCAATCAGTTCCCGGTCGCCACGACTCGTGGCGATGCGTCGCACTTCGGCTTCCTGCCCATCGGCGCGAGGCAGGTAGTAGGCATTGAGGCGTGTGTCCGCCATCGAGGTGAAGGCGCGTTCTTCATCAACGACCGGCGCAACGGCGATGCCTCCTGACAGCGGAATCTGCCAGAGCGTAGTTCCTCGCTGTCGTTCCAGACTGTGCAGGGTGGCATTGGCAATGACAAAGACCGAACGGCTGTTGAAGGTCAAAAACGGCAAGGTGGTGTAGGGACGATCGACCAGTTTGCGCCAGTAGACCACTCCAGTCTCAGCATCCATGCGAACGAGCATTCCGGCACGCGTCAGCACAAACAGATCCTTGCCATGCACTTCCACCAGCAGCAATCCGTCGCGTAATCCATCGACCGGAACCGCCTGCTGCCAGGCCAGTCGCAGGTTGAGCCGACGCAAAACCGCCTCTGAAGGCGGAGCCGGATCGGAATAAATCTGTGAGGGAGCCGACTGCCCTAGAGCCAGCGTCGTCGCCACCAACAGCACCATCCCAGCTACCATCAGAGTACGTGGTGTCAACATGGAAGTCCTCAGACGAAAATGAATCCCCTCCGCTCCCGGTATCACGCCCGAGAATCCCGCTTCTGTTGCACTGTACCATCCCCCCGAACGCTTGGGCAGGCAATCGCCACAGAAAAGAGTCCCTCCATCGCGATTGCGCGAAGTTCCCTCGCGGTTGTTCTCACCATGCCGGTCGTGATGGAAAGACCTCGTCTCACGTTCGGTCTGGATGGAACTACAGAAATGCCGAGAGGGTAAAGACAGCAAGGGGCGCAGCGAGCCACCTAGCGTGAGCGGGTGGAGGGGATGCAATACTCCGCCCGCTGACGCAGGGCGGCTCGCTGAAGCGAGCCAGGTTGCGTGAGCGGGTGGAGTCGCAGACTTTGCCGGGTTGTGCAAAGGCTATCCGAGAAGCGACTTGACAGCTGTCACGATGGCGGCGGCATCGATGCCCGCAGCGGCGAGTTGTTCCGCCGGACTCCCAGAGCCGGGCATACCTTTAACACCGAGTTTGATGACTCGGGGCACACCGCCCGCTGTGCCTGTGAAGGCTTCGAGAACGGCATCGCCTAGACCGCCTTCGGGCCAGTGATCCTCAACCACAACCAGCCCCTTGGTTTCCTTGGCTGCCTGATGTAGCGTCTGACGATCGATCGGTTTGACCGAGTAGGCATCGATGACGCGGATGGCCATTCCTTCGGCTTGCAAGGTCGCATGAGCCTTGAGGGCCTCGTGAACGGTGATGCCCGCGGCCACGACCGTAACCTGATCGCTCGACGACGATTTGACCACCTTGCTCTTGCCGATGGGGAACGGCTCGCCGGGCGGATAGATGACCGGCAGTTTCTCTCGCGTCGTTCGGATGAACGAGATGCCCTTGAGATCGAGCATCTGAGCGACCAGTTGAGCCGTCTGGTTGGCATCACTGGGATACAGCACGGTACTACCGTAGACTGCTCGCATCATGGCCAAGTCTTCCAAAGCCATCTGCGAAGGCCCATCTTCGCCGATCGACACGCCGGCATGACTGCCGGCCAGGTGAATCGTGGCGTTGGAGATGGCGGCCATGCGAATCTGATCGTAGGCCCGGCTGAAGAAGGCGGCAAACGTCGAGACGAAGGCTCGCTTGCCCAGGCAACTCAACCCCACTGCCGTCGCCACGGCCTGCTGCTCGGCGATGAACATCTCGAAGAAGCGATCCGGGTAGGCCTTTTTGAAGCCGTCGGCATAAGTTGAGTTGGACACTTCTGGATCGACGGCGACCACATCGCTACGGGCGGCTCCGAGAGCGACCAGGGTGTCGCCATAAGCCTTTCGTGCCGCTTCCTTAGTGCCCAGGGCGTAACTGGGCAGTTGTACGGGCTTGGCCTCTACCGGAGCGGGGCCGGTCTTGCTTTCGGGCTTGAGTGTGGCCACGGTAATGTTTCGCTCGCCCCCCAACTCGGCGATGGCCTTGGCAGCTTGCTCGGCATCCAGTGCTTTGCCGTGCCAGCCGTCCTTATCAGCCAAGAACGACACGCCCGAGCCTTTCATGGTCTTGGCGATCAGGATCGTCGGATGATCCTTCTGAGCCAGTGCCTCGGCATAAGCGGCATCGATGGCGGCGACATCGTGGCCATCGAGTTCAATGGTGTGCCAGCCAAACGCTTTGAGCCGGCTGGCATACGCCGCACTATTCCAGCCCAGAGCCGTCTCGCCACGCTGACCCAGACGGTTCATGTCGAGAATGCCGATTAGGTTGTCCAGACGGTAGTACGAAGCCTTATCGGCCGCTTCCCAGATGGAGCCTTCGGCCATCTCACTGTCGCCCAGAAGCACCCAGACGCGATAGGGCAGCTTGTCGAGATACTTGCCATTGAGAGCCATGCCCACGCCGATGCCCAAGCCCTGGCCCAGCGAGCCGGTCGCCACGTCGACATAGGGCAAGGTGTGCGGATTGGGATGTCCTTCCAAGGGACTGCCGAGCTTCCGCAGGCTGAGCAATTCCTTATCGGTGATCACGCCGGCCGCCTTGTACATGGCGTAGAGAACCGGGCAGGCGTGGCCCTTGCTGAAGATCAGTCGGTCATTGGTGGCCAGTCGCGGATTCGACCAGTCGAAGCGAAGGTACTTGGAGAGCAGGACGGCCATCAGGTCGGCAGCCGACATACCGGAGGTAGGGTGTCCAGAGCCTGCTGCTGTCGTGCAACGGATGCTGTCGATACGGAGTTGTGCCGCCAGTTCTTTCCATGCAGTGAGTTGATCGGCCATCAGTGCGCCTCCAGGGGAAGCAAAGCTCAAGCGGCCCAGGTGCCGCATGGATTAAGATAGAGCGCATGGCCAGTGCTGGTCACTGGGGTTCGCGATCAAGGATCGACTGACAGTACTTCAACAGATTCAGTTCGCTGCAGTTCGTGCAATGATCGCCGACCTCCCCGATGTCAACATACCGCCTCGGAACCTAGTGGCCAAAGCGATCTCGCCCTGAAGTTTCGCGTCAGCTATGATGGCCTATCGAGCCGACGAGGCCAGTCGTCGGAGATCCGCGAGTTCCTCGAAGGAGAGGCGCATGAGTCAGCGACGAACTCACCACGGTCAGCCCCGCAAACCTGGGACGGCTACCCTCTCCGTTGTAGCCCTCTGGTCGTCGCGGTTGCGTTGGCTGGGACTATCGATCGCCACTGCCGTTCTGATTGTGCTGCTCATGTTTTACTTGTGGATGCCACAAACGGAGCCAAGCCTCAATGCCGGCGAGGGGTTTGCTTCCGACCGACTGCCAGCGGCCGGTTCCGAGAAGGAAGTGCCCTTCGACGGCAAGCGGGCCATGCAGTATCTCGAGGCCATCTGCAAGATCGGCCCGCGTATCAGCGGCTCCGAAGGCATGCGTCGGCAGCAACAACTCCTCGAGAAACACTTCAAGGATCTGGGAGCGACGGTGACCTATCAGCGGTTCACCGCCAAGCAGAAAAGCCAGCGTCAGCCGGTCGAGATGGCCAATCTAATTGTCTCCTACCACCCCGAGCGCAAGCGGCGTATCATCCTGTGCAGCCATTACGACACGCGTCCCATTGCTGATCAGGAACCCGATCCGCGACGCTGGCGCGAGCCTTTCCTGAGTGCCAACGATGGCGGCTCCGGGGTTGCCCTGCTTATGGAGCTCGGCCGACACTTCAAGGATCTGCAACTACAGGTGGGGCTGGATCTGGTTTTCTTCGATGGCGAGGAATACATCCACGATTCCGAGCGTGATGTTTACTTCTTCGGCTCCAAACACTTCGCTCAGGATTACGCGCGCAACCGCAAGAAGACCATGAGCTATATCGGCGCGGTTCTGCTCGACATGGTCGCCGGCAAGGGTGCGACCTTTCCCATCGAGCAAAACTCCTGGCTCAAGGCCAGTCCTTTGGTCAAGGAGGTCTGGGGCATCGCGGCCGAACTCAAGTGTGATGCGTTCACCCGTGGGTTCAGCCGTTTTGCGGTCGAGGACGACCACATTCCGCTCAATCAGGCGGGCATACCGGCTATCGACATCATCGACTTCGACTATCCGCACTGGCACCGGCTGAGCGATGTGCCCAAGAATTGTTCGCCCGAACCGATGGAACAGGTCGCTCGGGTTTGCGGAGTCTGGGTGCAGCGGGTGAGGTGAACCGTGCCCATCTCCATCTCCGAAGTTGTCTTCGCGGCTGTGCTGGCCCTGATTTTGCTAGGCATGTCCATCTATTTCGGTGTGCGGCAGCTCCGCGAGTTGAAGCGGATTCCGACGCTGAATCTCCCCGAGGAAGAGCTTCGCCACGAACGCCGGCAGGCGTGGCGACGGCTGTTTTGTTGCGGTCTGACGCTGCTGCTGGCCTTACTGTTGCCGGCTCTGGTCGCTTACTGGGAGCCGGTCAACGAGCAACTCCGCGATCGCATCGATCCCGCAGCGGAAATCACACCGGATCAGCGGTTAGTCGTGCGGGTCTACCTGGGAGGTTGGCTGGTTTTTCTGCTGCTGCTGTTGCTCCTGCTGCTGCTCGCCGGCATTGATCTGTGGGTCAACCGGCTCCACGGATTACGGCAGTACCGCAAACTCAGTGCCGACCGACGAGCCATGATCGAACGTCAGGCCAATCGTCTGCGTGGCCAGCGCAACGGACAGCACTGACGGGGCGTAATGCCAGCGAGCCGACCGCCGTAAGGGGCCGGAGTTTGCGAACGGCCCTCCGGCCTCTGACGGGAGCCGACTCGCTGTGGGCCAGAGTTCATCCAACAACCGGCGCGGGCATGGCCAGCACCTCGTTGAGGAGTGCTGGTTCCTTACCGAACCGCTGGCGGTATTCGTCGCGGGTGGGCACTAGGCGAACCTGCACCTTGGTGGCGTGGTGCAGCGCGATGTCGGCCAATTGGTGTTCGATGAACGGGTTGCGGAAGCGATCCAACACTTGGCGAGCAAAACCGCTGGGATCTTCGACTCGGCCTTGCAGGACTGGGGCAATCTCGTCGAGTAGCAACCGTTCCAGCCACGGCCCTAACTCCGCATCGTTGACCGCCTCGCGCACCGTGCGGAAACCACGCGGCCAGGCCTTGATTAACAGCGCGGTGTGGCCGCCGTTGAGCAGTCGCACCTTGCGAAGGAAGTAGGGCATCACGTCGGGGGTCCACACCACGGCGGGATGGTTCAGGAATCGACCAGCGGCCGGCTTGTCCTCGATGGCAAACAGCGCGTACGGCTCGCAGGCGGTCAGCATCGGATCGCTGGCCAACAGGGGATGATCGGCCGGCGTACCCGTGACGATGCGATCGACCAGTGTATTAAGCCAGTGGCACTGGTTCTCTAGCCAGCCCAAAAAGTCCGCCGACAGGTTCCAACTGCGGCCCAGATCGACAACGAGGCCGCGCAACACGTCTGCCTGTCGCTCGCGCAATTCACAGGGAACGATGGTCAGCCCCGGTAGACCGGCCTCGAATCGCGCTCGCAGGACGGCGAGCAACTTCGCCGGGAACGACCTGGGCGGTGCATCGTTGGGGCCATCCGCCGGGTCGAGATCGTAGCCCTTTTCGGTAGTGTTCGACAGCACGACCCGCAATTGCGGTGATCGCGCCAGGTCGAGTACCTCGGGCCATTGCTGTGCCGCCACCAGTGCCCTGCTGATGCTTTCGCACGGCTCGATGCGATCGATCACCTGTCCCGCCTCGATGCCACGCACCAAAACGTGATAGCGACCGCCCTGACGGTTCAGTCCGCCGGCCCGTTCGCCTCCGGTGGACTGGACGATCACGATGCGGCCGATCTGTTGCTGAGCGTTAGCCTGATGAATGAACAGATCGGCAAAGGCACGCAGGAATCGGCCCGAACCGAACTGCAAGATGGTTTCAGGCAGTGTGTTCATGAAGGAATCCAACTGAGCAATGTCCGTCCAATAGCCCTGTCGTCAGATGTACAACGACCGCGTCCGATCGGCCAGCCACTCACAAGGCGGCCAGCCAGCGGCGTAGCGTTTGCTGGCGTTGTCGTGCGGCCGACTCCGCTTCGGCTAGTCCGACGTAGACGAAGCGAATCGTTTCGCCCGGACGCAACTGCCCCAAACGATCTAGATCGGCCGAGATGACCTGAGCAATGCGCGGATAGCCGCCGATGGTCTGGCCATCGACTCCCAGTACGATGCATTGCCCGTCGCGAGTCACTTGTACCGTTCCTGGACACACAGGTTCGGAAACCATCTCGCGGCCACCAGCCCACAGCGGCGGCCCATGCAGGCGAATCCCCATGCGATTGCTCGCCGGAGTGACCGTGAACTGAGTCTGCGACAACGCCTCTGGAGCGAACCAGTCGGCCTGCCCTCCCGGCAAGACTCGCAGCGGCGCATCGACCGGCTCCGGCTCCCAGTCGAGAAAGCGACTGGCCGTTTCACCCGCCTGACATTCCAGTTGCGTACCGGCGGTCAGCGCGGTCAATCCTGAGCGACTGCCGAGAATCAGCGGTGCCTCGATACCGCCTCGGATACACAGATAAGCGCGTGCCCCCTGAGCGGTGCCGCCAATGCGAAGGAGTTCGCCTGGTTGCAGGGTAAACGTCTTGCCGGCTCGGAGCGATCGGGAGTCGGTTTCGAGAGTGAAGGGCGCACCGAACAGCACGCAGGCCAACGGCACATCGGCCTGTAGCGTGGGGCCGATCAGAGTGATTTCCAGGGCACTGGTCAGGGGCGGATTGCCGACCAAGGCGTTGCCTAGTTGCAGAGCCAAGCGATCCGCGGCCCCGCCCAGAGGCACTCCCAGACTGCGACTGTGCGGCCGTCCGCCGTCTACAATCGTGGTATGCAGGCCGGTCGTCTGTAGGGTCAAGCGGCCTTTCATGCAATGTGAAACGCCCGGATCTCGTAACCCGCGGCAAGTAGTGCCTGACGAACTGCTTTGACGAGCGGCAGCACTTCAGGATTGTCCCCATGAACGCATAGGGTGCGAACACGCCCTTCAGCGAGCAACCGCAACGCTTGCTGGGCGGCCTCTTCAGGCGAGGCGACGAAGGCGTTCGGCTGCGACCGGGGCATCAGTTGGCCATCGGGCAGATAGTGGCGGTCGGCAAATCCCTCGGGGATGAAGGGCACCTTGCCGTTGGCCGCTGCTTGCAATGCGGAGTCCGGCAAGCCGACCACCGCCAGGCCAAACTGTTCCGCGACGGCTACCACGGGTTCTGCAAAAGCGGCATCACGACAGGCGAGATTGTACAGCGCGCCGTGCGGTTTGAGATAGCGAATCCGCAATCCGTAGCGCAGAGCCATACTTTCGAGCAGGCTAACCTGGGTGGCGCACTCCGAGCGAATCTGTTCGGCGGGCAGCGTCAGTTCCCGTCGGCCAAAGTGTTCGCGATCGATAAAGCCCGGATGTGCCCCAATCTGTACGCCATATCTGCCTGCCGCCTGGAGCGTGACGGCAATGGAAGTCAGATCTCCGGCATGAGCGGCGCAGGCGATGTTCGCCGAACTGATGAGCGGCATGAGTTCGGTATCGAACGCGAACCCTTCACCCAGGTCACAGTTGAGGTCGATGTGCATGATGGACGTTCCTTGAACCTGGCAGCAGTTCAGGCGTTGGGTACTCTCAGTATACAAGAGGACGAAGTGCAAGGCGAGTCCGTCCCAAGCGGATGCCCGCTTCAACGAGTGACGGCGAGATCGCCTTGGTGGGTCACCTGTTCGAGTCGCACATACTCGATCCCCAGTTGCTGCCCTTGTGCCTTGGCCTGACTTTGAAACAGACCGGCAGCAGGAACATCGATTCCAGCCGAGGCATCCTCGACAAGCAGCACGCGAAAGCCGGCTTGTCGTAAGTCGCAGGCCACGAAGAAACAGCAAATGTTGGTAGCGATGCCGCACACGACGACCGTATCGATCTGGCTGGCCCGAAGCAGCGCGACATAGCCGGGATGTTGTGCTGTCAGGGCGTAGGCCTCGAAGTCGCGATCGAAGCCCTTGCGCCAGATGGCGTGGAATCGCTGAGTGTGCAGTCCGGGCAGGAAGTCGGCACCCGCCGTGCCGGCCACGCAGTGTGGAGGATACAGGTTGTCGCGCTGTCCGAAGAAACTACAATGATCCGCCGGATGCCAGTCCTGGCTGGCATCGATGCGGGCGAAGGGCAGAGCCAGCAGTTGGTTGAGAGCCGGCACCAGAGCAACGGCACCCGGCACGGGCAGTTCCGCTGGACATAATTCGCTAAAGCCTTGCTGAGCATCGACCACCAGCAACACGGTAGTGGGCAGGTTCACCGCAAGCTCCTTAGTAGCTAATCGCTTGCCGAGCAAGTCATGGTTGCGGTTGCAGACCAGCCGCTTCGAGAGCGGCCCGCAGGCGTGCCTTTTTGTCCGGAGCCAGCCCGCTGACCGGAGAGCGGCACGGGCCGATCGACATCCCGAGCATGTCCAGCGCAGCCTTGACTCCGCCGGGAGCAGTGCAAAGCATGAGAGCCAAGCGAAGCGGATTGAGGCGCAATTGGGCAGCCCGCGAGCCGTCCAGGTCGCCCTTGACGAATCGCTCGTAGATTTCCACTAGCAAACGGGGAGCAATGTTGCCGGTTGCCGGCACCGCGCCGCGTGCCCCCATTAGTAAGCCGGTGAAGATGAGGGTATCGCGGCCCATTAGCACACTGAACCGCGGCGGCACGACGCGGACGTATTCCTGAGTGTTTTGCAGATCGCCCGAGGAATCCTTGATGCCGAGTATGTTGGGGATTTCCGCCAGTCGCGCGACCGTATCGATCTCGATCTTCACGCCACCACAGGTGGCAGGGTTGTTGTACAGCACCACGGGTAAGGAGGTGGACTCGGCAATGCGTCGGAAATGATCGAAAATCTCCTGCTGTGTAGGCAGCACAAAGTAGGGGGTGATCACTGAGACACCATCCACGCCTTCCTTCTCGGCAAGCCGTGTCAGCCGTATCGCCTCGCGTGTCGATTCGGCCCCCGTTCCGGCGAAAACCGGCACACGCCGCTGCACCTGTTCGACCGCAGTCGCCATGACGGCCTGCTTCTCGGCCTCGTCCAAGGCATAAAACTCGCTGTTGGTGCCCAAAACGAACACCCCATGTACGCCACTTGTTAGCTGATACTCTAGAAACCATCGCAGACGGGGCAAATCCAGTTCCTCGTCTGCCTTCATCGGCGTGGCGATGGGGGGAATGATACCGGCAATGTGCATGTTCATCCTCGTAGGTCGGCGTGGTGATTGCTTCGACTCGTTATACGTCTGGAAGTCAACTCGGCCAGAAAGGGATGGAAGTCCGGTTGTAACGATTATAACGAAACTGGAAGGTCGGCAATCTGGCCAATTCAAGGGGACTAGGGTGACCCTGTTTGATGGCATTGCTCTAATGGAAAGTATGGTTTCGGACTCTTACCCAGCGCGTTCGCAACCGACTTGGAGTTTGTGCCGTATGAACAAGTTGTCTATGTGGGTGTGCCTCTCCACCCTCAGCGTAGCGGTTTCCGTCACCGCTACACAGGCCGGTAATCTGCACGGTAGCTGTGGCCCATTGGAAATCGTCTGTGGCCCAACGTATGTGGAGCAGGTGATGACGGGCTACCGGCCCGAGGTTCGCACCCGCGTGGTGCCTCGCACGGTTACTCGCGTCGTCACACGCGAAGTAGATGAGCCGGTCACCTATGTGGAACATGTACCGGTAACAGTGGCCCAGAAGCAGACTGTGACCGAGTACACCACGGTCGCCAAGCAGGTGCCCGTCAGCTACACCGAGTGCGTGCCAGTCGTCACCAAGCAGAAGCAGACCGTGACTGAGTACACCAAGGTCGCCAAGCAGGTGCCCGTCAGCTACACCGAGTGCGTGCCGGTCGTCACCAAGCAACTTCAGAATGTGACCGAATACACCAAGGTCGCCAAGCAGGTGCCCGTCAGCTACACGGTCAACGTGCCGGTCACCGTCAAGCAGCCCAAGATGATCACCGAGTTGGTGTGCGTCACCGAGCCGTACACTTTCATTCGGAAAGTCTGCAAGTACGTTCCGGTCGAGATCTGCGATCCCTGCACCGGCTGCAAGAAAATCGTCGGCAAGCCGGTCATTGTTTGCGAACCTTTCACTCAGATGGTCACCAAGAAGGTTCCCGTCGTCAAGCAGGTCATTGTTGATGTCGTGACCTACCAGCCCAAGACCGTCACGGAAACTCGTACCGTTTACGAGTGCGTTCCGGTCACCCGCCAGGTGGAAGTGCCTGTCGTGACCATGCAGCAGGTCACCAAGACTGGCACCCAGACCGTTCACGAGTGCGTTCCGCAGACTCGCGAGGTCATGGTGGATGTCGTCACCTTCCAGAATGTGACCCGTACTGGCACCCAGACCGTTCACGAGTGCGTTCCGCAGACTCGCGAGGTCATGGTGGATGTTGTCACCTTCCAGAACGTCACCCGTACCGGCACCCAGACCGTTCACGAATGCGTTCCGCAGACTCGCGAAGTGACGGTCAACGTGACCACCTATCAGCCGGTCACCAAGACGGCCACGGTCAAGAAACTGATCGCTGAGACGGTCAATGAAACCGTCATGACAACTGAGTGCTACACCGAGATGGTGCCCTTCAACTACACGGTCAAGGTGCCCGTTGGCGGTTGCGGTGGCTGCGGTTTCCACGGTTGCTGCAAGTAATCCTCCCCGCTGACATCTGAGTCAGAACAGGCAATCCCGGCAGGAGCATTCCTGCCGGGATTGGACGTTGGATCTGGAAAAATTCTTTGACCCGGGGCAACCAAGACATCCTGATGGCACGGCTAGCTCCTAGGGTCGGCCGACAAGTAGGGAGACGGAGGCTGCGAGCCCCCCTCGCACCCGATTGTTCGCAAAGCACGTTGGTGAGCAGGAGAGCCGGTGAGGCCGGTTCGACGTTGCTGGTCGAGCTGTTGTTGCAATTCAGCGATTCGCCGAATCCGGTCGCCGTTCGCGAGATCGCATTCGCTGGGCCAGGTCTCGACACTCGTTCGGAAAATCACGCCGCAGAGGAGCAAACACCGCCGCTGAGGTCAGGCGATCCGCCAAACCAGCAGGCGGCGACTTGCTCATCTCTTCCAGCCACTGCAAGATTCGTTTGCCAATCCTTTGACGCAGGTCGTCGCGCTGAACTCGTGTCAGGGCACGATCACCGGCAGCACTGTCCAGGCATTGGCACAGCGACTCGATGATTGCCTCCGTTTCGGGCCAGGTTCTAGCGATGCGTAGAGGAATTTTCTCCAAGGTGGCGAACGCTCCACGGTAGTTGTTTCCCAGCAGTTGCCTTCGAGCCAGACTTTCGAGCGTGACGATCCAGTCCTGTCGAACTCGCAGGCGTTGCCAGAACACATCCAGGCACTGCCAACTCCAAGAGCCGATCATCTTGCCCAGTAATTCATCGAGTTGCGACCGTAGTTCGACCAGGCGTTCGATATGGTGGATTTCCTTGTCGCCGGTAGATTTACGAGCCAGTTTATCCCGACAGATCAGGGCGTTGGTGTAGACGATCCGCAACTCGCTGAGGAGTGCGGGGCGGAGATCGGGGCGAATGTCCAATAACTTCCGCAAACGCTCGGCCGCTTCGTCGAAACGGATAGCAGCGGTTTCTAGATCTCCTTTGTCACGCAAGATCAACCCTTCGCGATTGTCCAGACTGGCCAGATCCTCCAGCAGCAGCGATTTTTTGGCTTCTTCTTTGGACAGATTGTTGAGGCGTTTGCGTGCCGCCTGGAGGTCGGCCCATCCCCGGTCGCGGTCTCGGGTGGCGAGCAGATGCAAAGATCGATTGGCCTGAGCTAGAGCCAGCAACCGCTGATAGTCGAAAGCCATTGGCACACGTTCGACGAGTTGACTCAGGCGTTCGATGGTTTGGTCGAAGGCTCGCAAGGCCTGGGAGTTCGCCTGGCGGCTGGATTGAATGCTGCCATAGGCCTGCAGTGCCTCTCCGAGCAATTTAGCCACGACCACATCATCCTGATGTTCGAGCAGCGATTGCAATCCTCGTACTACATCGTCCAATTCGCGTACTGCTTCCGTGCGGAGTTGCTCAGCCTGTTGTGAATCCCTGCCGGCTAGAGCCTTGAACTGTGTTCCTAGTAGCACGGCTCGATTGTAGCGAACGCGAAGCCGATCGAACTCTCTGACATCCGCAGGAACCGAGTCGGAGAAATGTTCGATCTGCGAAAGAGCAGCATTGTAGAACGCGAGCGCCTGGGTCGCTTGACCATTCTTGTGGGCCAGGATGCCGCGGTTGGCCTGCCACAGCATTTGCAGTCGCGGATAAGGAGGAATACTGCGACGTTCGGCCGGCACCTTGCTCAGATGTTGCTCCAGCTCGTTCAGTAGGTTACTGGCCTGGGGCGCACTTAGGAATTCCAGAGCGATCCATCGCTGCAAACCCACTTCCAGCCATTCGGCATAGTAGTCATCCTGCCCGACCACGGCGGAGGCAGGTTGACCGGGGGCAATCTGGTCGATGGCTCGCTGATAGAAGGTGCTAGCCTGCTGGTAATACTCGAGGGCTTTGCTGCTGTTTCCTAGAGCAAATTCCAACTCGCCCATCTGTCGAAAGGCCTGGGCCGCTCGCCGTAGGCCAGTGGGTTGATCGCCCTTATACTCCGAGAAGGGCTGGCACAGAGCCAACGCCTGTTGCATGAGCGGACGAATTGTATCCTCTCGGCCGGGGCGGCGCAATTCCTTTCGCGCTAGATCGAGCAACTGGCGAGCGGCTTGCAACGCCTTGTTCAAGGCATCTTGGGCCGCTTGCTCGGCGAGTTCGATTTTCCGTCGGGCCATCTCGGCTTCGGCACGAGCTTGGCGGGCCTTTTCGGCTTCTCGTTCTGCTTCCTGCTGGGCACGACGGGCCTTTTCGGCTTCTTGCTGTTCTTTTTTGTTGGCGATCTTCAGGCTCTCGTTGGTTTTTTCCAACTCCGCCTTTTGTTCCTCGATCTGGTCGTTTTGTCGCTGAATCCGCTGGGCGTATTCCAGGCTGACGCCGGCAATCATCAAAGGGAAGAGAAACAGTAAAGTCAGCAGCAATGCGCTGCTGGGATGACGACGTGCCCACTTGCACAGGCGTTCCAGTTGGGAAGTGGGCCGAGCAAGTATCGGTCGCCCATCCAGAAAGCGGCGCAGGTCGTCCGCCAGAGCCGCCGCGCTGGCATAGCGTCGCTGCGGGTCTTTCTCCAGACATTTCATGCAGATGGTGTTCAAATCGCGCGGCAGGTTGGGCTGCAGCCGCACCAGGGGAATTGGCTCGGCGGTCTGTACCATCTGGAGCGTATCCAGAGCGGTTGTGCCTCGGAAGGGCGGACGACCACTTAGCGCGTCGTAGAGGATCGCTCCCAGAGCGTAAATGTCGGCAGCCGGCCCGACCTGTCGCGTCTTGCCCTGAGCCTGTTCGGGAGCCATGTAGGTGGGAGTGCCTAGGATGGCCTCAGTAGCGGTTTGCCCTTGATCTTCGTTGAGCCGTTTGGCCAGTCCGAAATCGGTGATCTTGGGGGTGCCGTCCGCTGCAAAGAGGATGTTGGCTGGCTTGAGGTCGCGATGGATGATCTGTCGCTTGTGGGCATAGTCCATGCCTCGGGCCAGGCTCTCTACCAGAGCGGCTGCCTCGCGTGGCGGCATGGGGGTGCCGTCCAACCGCTGTTGCAGCGATCCTCCCTCGCAATACTCCAGACTGAAAAAGGGATACCCGTCTTGCTGCCCGATTTCATAGATCGCTACGATGTTGGGATGCTGCAATTGCGCAACGGCCTGGGCCTCGATCTGAAAGCGGGCGATGTCCTCTGCCGTGGCCTGATTGCCCGCCAGGATCATCTTCAGGGCGACGATGCGATTCAGACCTAGTTGCCGGGCCTTGTAAACGACTCCCATGCCGCCTCGTCCCAGGATGCCGAGGATCTCGTATCCTGTGATGTTGACAAACGTCCCTACGGTGTCTCTGGCGGTGACGCGGGTGACAACGGTCGGCTCAAGCGGAACCACGGGCGGTTGGGGAGCAAGGTTGGTCCCCGGTTGGCAGTTGGGCGGTTCAGGCGAATTGGCGGCCTCAGCGGCAACCGCTCCCGGCGAATCGAGTCGCAACGGCAAACCACACACCGGACAGGCCGTCAAACCGATTGGCCCATCCCCGCTGTGACCGCTCAGGCAGAGCCAGTGCCGAACCGGCTTCTGCTCGCTCAGCTTACCGATTGCCATTCCCTCTCCGCCGGACAGGGTTGTTGGAGTCTCGCCTCCCTTCCTTCAAGAGTACTTGTCTATCCTAAAGATTCTTTGTCGAGAGATCAAATGGAAGGCCTTGTGTGAGCAGCGAATTCGCTCTGCCCGGCATCGTTCCCACGGCAGGATCGACCTTGCCGGTTTTCTCGATGCGACAGGTTGCCGGAACCTGTCCGAAGGGAACCCTTGTGACGACAGGGACTTGACCGAGCTGTTGCGATGCTCGAAACTAAAAGGCATACGCGATCTCGCGACCTCCGCGCGGAGTACAAATGGCTTCGACCGTGCGAGCAGTCTGGTCGAAAAAGCAGGTGATCCCACGTCAGGGCCGACGCTTGAACGTGGAATCGCTGGAGCAACGGCTCGCGCCGGCCCTGTTCACGGTCAACCTCAGCTTTTCCCTGGCCGATGCCATCCTCGCCGCTAATCGAACTCCCAACTTCTTCGATGGGGTAACCTCTGTACCGGATCGCATCGAGTTCGATCCGCAGGTGTTCGGCCCCGGGGCCGGTCGCATGGCCACGCTGGAGTTGCTCAATTCGCTGCCGCAAATCACCGAGAGCGTCGAGATTCTCGGCCCAGTCGTAGCTGGATTTCGCCTGACGATCACGCCGGCCATTCCGCATGCCTTTGGCCTGTTCGACATCGCCGACAACGTCCGCGTTCGGCTCGCCGACCTGCGCTTGACCCACGGCTCTGCCCCATCGGGCGGTGGTATTCGTAATCTCGGCGAATTGACTCTCGAACGATGCGTTCTGGAGAACCATCTGGCCAGCGCAGCAACCGGCCTGGGAGGAGGTGCTCTGTACAGCGGCCCCGGCAGTCGTCTGACCATCCGCGATAGCCTGTTCAGCAGCAACCGCTCACTCGGCGACGGCGGCGCGGTCTACCTGGATGAGGTGGCTTCGGCAACCCTCTCCCGCACCGGGTTTTTCGACAACGAGTCGCTACGCGGTGGCGGTCTGTTCGTCGCTGGCAACAACACCACCGTCGCCCTGTCGAACTGTACCCTGTCGGGCAACCGAGCCACGCTACACGGCGGTGCGCTGGCCACCTCGGTGACCGGAGGCGCATTCTCCCTGGAACTTCTCGCCTGCACCGTTGCTGCCAATCAAGCTGCCGCGGGCGGCGGTCTAGCGCACACCGGCACTCTGGGCGGCAGCAGCGTTCGCTATCGCAACACGCTCTTTGCCAACAATCCCGGCGGCAACGTCTTCGTGAGCGACCCGCAGTTGGCTCTCACGGCACAATCGCAAGGATACAACCTGTCCGACGATGCGACGGGCAATCTGTTGTTGCAGACCGATAACCGCGTTCTCCCCTCGGACGTTCGTTTGGGAGTCCGAACCCTGGCCGGCGGACTGGCTCCCGTCCTGCCCTTGCTGCCGGGTAGTCTGGCCTTCGCCGCTGGCGATCCGCTGCTGACGGGAACCGACCAGCGCGGCGTGAGCAGAGGTGCGCAGGGCTTCACCGACATCGGTGCCTTTCAGTCGCGGTTGACGCTCAATCCGATTGTCCCCGAGCAGGTCAGAGTGGATTCCCGCTTCCCCGTCGGGGTGCGACCTGTGGATGAGTTCGGTCGAGCCTGGTTAGGATACTTCCGTCGGCCCACCGTCTTGCAGTTCGCTTCTGCCGATCCAAGCAGCGAGGGGGTGGCGGAGGTCGATCTGAGTACCCTCACGCCTAATGGAACGGGAGTGTTCCTGACCGAGACGTTCCGGTTTCTTCAGATGGGTCTGCATCGCCTCGACATCCGCCTGTTCGGGTTGCTAGCCGAGAAGCGGTTGCTGGCCATCCCCGAACCGCAACTGTGGCAGGTGCGAACCGCGCAGTCGCTGCGCGGCTTCCTCGCCCAGCGTTCCGAGCGACCTCTTGGCGCGGTAGCCGTCGCGTTCGAGAGACTCGGCAAGTCGCAGCAAGCGGCTCCGCCTGTTGTGACACCTGTCATTCTCGGTGAGGACGGCAACTTTGCTTTGGAAGCGTTTTTCCCACAAGAAGGCTCCTATCGAGTTACCGTTCGCTTGACCGACCCCAGCGCACCTGGCGAGGATCGGCAAATCCGTTTCATAGGTCTGGTGCTGCCCCGTGGTGAGTTTCGCGTCGTGACCGTCGATGCTCCGGTAGTGACCGCCTCCTTCGCGGGCATCCGATCGCAGTATCGACAGCCGGTGGCCGGCACCGATCCCACCTTGCTGGTCATCGGAAGGGTTGAGCAAGATCAGGTGCGAGCGACTCCAGCTGCGGGTAGCCGACCGACCGACCTTTATGAGTTTCGAGCGGTCAATCCCTCGGCACAGGACATCACCTCGATCCGTTTTGCTTATCGCGGCTCGTTGACGGACATTCCCCAACTGAACATTTACGACCCGAACACCAAGCGGTTGATCCCAGTGAGGTCGTCGGAACTGGTGGTGGATCGCGTCGCAGGGGTCATCAGCGTTGTGCTTGACAGGCGAAGCACGCCGGCTCTGGACGAGCTGGAGGGCACAATTTTTGTGATCACTGTTTCTCCCCCTTCGGAGACTCCTGCTGCCGAACCGTCGTTGGTAGTGAATTTGCCTGCGAACAAGCCGGCAAACCAGGCGGGTGCAGTCGATGGCTTCCGAGGCAATGCCGAGCCGACCAGCGGTTTGTCGTTGTTACTGGTCGGACGGGAATTGCCGCCTTTGGAACTCGGGGGCGAGGGGGGAAGCAGTGAGCCGAGCGAGGAAAGCGAAAGCGATCTACCGCCGGTCACGGATCGCCCGCGCGACCTGGGCTTCCGCATCACGCTCAGTCCGCCTGGCTCTGAGCTAGCTGTACCGCCCAAGCCAGCCGATGCGGCATCGCCTCCACCGCCTGAGAGCAAAGAGTCTCAAGAGCCTACGCCCAAGATGCCACCTCCGCCCAAAACTCTGCCCATGCCCAGGGAAGAGCCTCCTTTGCTGCAACAATCCTCCGCCGCGCCACTAAAACAAGTCGAAGAGCCGATTCATGGCAGTTCGCTGGAGCAGGCAATTCTGGTTTCTCTTGCCATGCTACTGCGTGAGTCGGTCGCAGGTGGCACGGGAACAAAGAACGGTAGTGGAGTGCGGCAACGTCGCCGTCGGGAGACCGACTGAGCCATGAGTCTGCTGGTCAAATTGCGTCGCGGTCAGGGGCCGTTCTGGGGAACGCTGAAGCGATTAGCGCAAAGCATGCTGCGTTGGCACATTCCGGTGTTCTGGTTAACACGTCCCTTTTTCGCGCTGTGCTATCATCTGCACGTCGGCATCCGCGGGCTACTGGCTCGCCTGGTGCGGTTCTTCTGGTGCGAACCGATCTTTCGCAGTCAGTGCCATGCCATCGGTCGCAACTTTCACATGGAACAGCTACCGTTCATCCACGGGCAGGGCAAGATCATTCTGGGTGATGACGTGACCTTTGGAGGCAAGCCGGTCTTCATCTTTGGCAATCAGGCGGAGGACAACCCCGAACTGGTCATCGGTGATCACACCTTCTTGGGCCATGAATGTAGCTTTTCGGTGGCGCGATCGATCCGGGTGGGCCGACACTGCTTGCTGGCCGAAGAGGTGCGCATCGCCGATTTCGATGGGCACCCTGTGGATGCCGAACGCCGTCGTGCTGGCCAACCCACGCCGCCCGAAGGCATTCGGCCTGTGGTCATCGGCGACGATGTGTGGATTGGCACCCGTGCGATTATCCTCAAGGGCGTGACCATCGGCGATCGCTCGATCGTTGGAGCCGGTGCCGTGGTCACGCGCGACGTGCCTGCTGATGTGGTCGTGGCCGGCAACCCCGCACGCATCGTCAAGCAACTCGCGTCGCCATCTTCCACGCAGTAGGCGTACCTGCTGTCGAAAATTTGTCTGGACAAGTGTTGGGCTTCCATCTAAGAAGAAGGGTGTAATGGGATCGTCTTCCGAGTCGTCGGATCGCCGACCTCGCTCCTTCGATTCGTCCGAGCAAGAGGTGTACCTGAACCTCTGGCGGACCTACGACCGATTGCGCGCTTTGGAGGACGAGTTGTTTGGTCGCTTCGACCTGACCGCACAGCAGTACAACGCCCTGCGTCTGTTGCGAGCGGCGCATCCACAGGGAATGCCGACCTTGCAATTGGCCGGTCGATTGATTTCTCGCGCTCCGGACATCACCCGCCTGCTCGATCGGTTAGAGCAGCGCGGTCTGATCGAGCGACATCGACAAGCGAGCAATCGACGCGTGGTACAAGTGAGGATCACTCCTGCTGGACTGGCCTTGCTGGAAAAGTTGGCCGATCCGGTGATTGATTGTGCCCGACGACAGGTTGGCCACCTTTCACCAGAAGAACAGAGGCAACTGATCCTGCTGTTGCGGGCTGCCCGTGCGCCGCATGAAGAGCCGCACGGCGACTGGTAAACGTTTCCTCTAGAGACCAATCCGCATGTTTGCTGCTGGAACAGAGTCGCAGAGTGCCGAGGATCTACTCGCCCAGATGAAACACCTCTCCGTCGAGGAGATGTTGTTGGTCTTGCTGATCCAAATCGCTCTGATCGTGTCCATTGCTCGCCTCTTTGCCATTCTGTTTCGTCGGATCGGCCAACCGGCGGCAGTCGGCGAGATCATCGCGGGACTGCTCCTGGGGCCGAGCTTTTTGGGCTGGATCGCTCCGGAGGTCTTTCAGTTCATTTTCCGTCCCTCGATAGGCGATCTTCCGCCGGCCGCTTCGGATGTGCTGCTCAGCAAGGTGTTCACGGCTCTGGCACAGATCGGATTGGTTCTCTTGCTGTTCCTGATCGGTATGGAATTCGATTTCGGCCATCTGCGCTGGCATGGGCCGGCCGCCCTGGCGACCTCACTGACGGGCATCGTCGCGCCGTTTGTGCTGGGCATGGTATTGGGCTGGTTCATTCATCCCCTGCTTGCCCCCGAGGTGCCGCTGGTCAGTTTTCTGTTGTTCATGGGAACGGCGATGTCGATCACGGCGATTCCCATTCTCGGACGAATGATGATCGAACTGGGGATTCATCGCACGCGGATCGCGGCTCTGACCATCGCTTCGGCGGCGGTGGATGATGCAGCGGGCTGGATACTTCTGGCTGCTGTGGCGGCGATCACCCGTGCCGCGTTCAGCACTGGGCAATTCGCCAGCATGATAGCGGCCACCATCGGCTTCGGCGCGTTCATGGTGATCGTCGCTCGCCCCTGGCTGCGCCGCTTTGTCCGCTTCGCCTTGCGTCAAGGACAGGGCGAGATCGGCAGCAACACGCTGGCGGTGGTACTCGTGATTCTCTTTCTGTGCAGCATCGTCACCAATCTGATCGGCATCTTTGCCATCTTTGGGGCGTTCCTCTTCGGAGCCGTGCTATCCGAGGAACCGGAGTTTCGAGAGGCAGTCAATCGCCGACTCCGCGATTTCGTCACCAGTTTCTTCCTGCCCATCTTCTTCGCCTACACCGGACTGCGAACCAACATCGGCAGTCTGGAAACCTGGCAACTGCTGTTCATCGCGGCCATGGTCAGCGGGGTCGCCATTCTGGGCAAGTTCGGCGGTTGCACGTTGGCGGCCTGGATGTGCGGCCTCAAGTTCCGTGAGGCAGCTTGCATCGGCATCATGATGAACACTCGCGCTCTGATGGAACTGATCGTCATCAACGTCGGTCGGGATCTTGGAGTCATCCCCGAATCTCTGTTCTGCATGCTCGTGCTGATGGCGTTGCTGACCACCTTCATGACCA
>Ga0308411_10000250_pt1 | contig 34401 bp, 30 predicted proteins | sample HotsprottomLayer_2_FD_203530 | JGI IMG/M metagenome (GOLD analysis project Ga0308411, IMG submission 203530) | Hot spring phototrophic mat microbial communities from Octopus Spring, Yellowstone National Park, Wyoming, United States -... | ecosystem: Environmental > Aquatic > Thermal springs >... | reverse complement strand
TCGCCCTCCTCCTGCGCCATCAACGCCAGCGCCGCCGCCGCCTCGCGCCGGCGCGCGTCGCCCGCCTTTTGCAAAGCCAGTCCCAGCGCCGCCCAGCCGAAGCCTGACAACTCTCGCCTCCGCCCCCGCGCCGCAGCCAGCACGTCCTCGCCGGGCTTCCGGTCCATCGCCAGGGCCAGCAGCGCATATGCGTGCGCATCCGCGTCCACCTCGCGCCTGCGGAGCTGCTCCCCAAGCCACTGGGCGGCCTGGTCCCGCCGCCACTGCGGCACGGCGTAGCCGTTCTCTCGTGCATGGCTCAGGCCCAGCAGAACATACGACGTCAAAAAAACGTCTCCTTCGTCTCCGCTCCACCAGCCCCAGCTTCCGTCCCCGTTCTGATACCCGGCCAGCTTCTCCAGTCCCGCCTTCACGTTGCGGTCCAGCTCCTTGCGGTCCACCTGCGTCTCCAGCTTCAGCTTCCTCAGCGCCTCCGCCACCACCAGGTTCGGCAGAAAACCAGACATTACCTGCTCCGTGCATCCATAGGGGTACGTCACCAGGTACTCGAGCGCGCCGAACAGCGAACCGGCCAGCGACGGCGACAGCCTCACCTCCACCGTTCTGCCGGAACCGCCCGCCTCGGGCGGGAAATCAAACGCAAGCACCCTGCGGCCGCCGCCGTCGATGCGTTCCTGCGCCGCCGCGCTCATCGGCACGCCGTAAGCATGCACGGGCAGGCGGATCTCCATCGCATCGCTGCCTCCGCGGCTCCTTGCCGACGCTGTCAACACCGCAACGCCTTCGGCCTCCGCCTTCAGCCGGTAATCCACGCGCGCCTCGCCTTGCGGCGGCGCCTCCACATCCGTGTCCTCCCCGGAAACGATCCGCACTCCCTGGGCCCGCAGCGAGACGCGCGCCTGCTGCGGCTGGCCCGTGTAGTTGCGCACCAGCACGGGGACCACGGCCTCATCGCCTTCGGTGAAAAACCGCGGCGCCGCCATCGAGACGATCACGTCCTTCCGCACCAGCACCCGCGCCACTGCGCCTCCCACCTTCGTGTCCACGGTCACTCCGCGCGCGGTCGCCCGCCACGTCGTGAGGGAATCCGGGAAGGCGAAGCGTACCTGCGCCCGGCCCTGCGCGTCGGTCTCGAGATCCGCCACCCAGAACGCCGTGTCCGGAAAATCCTTGCGGATTTTCGGCTCGGCGATATCCTCCCGTTTGAGTTGCGCCCGCCACGGCGGCCCCGCCCGCCGCGCCAGCTCCATCCGCCTCGTCCCGGCCTCGCCGTAAAAATAGTACGACTGGCTGGTGGACGTGTTCACCCGGTTCCACCGCCTGCCGTAGAAAATTTTTACCAGGTCCGGCTGCGCCTCGCGCCGGATCGCGTAAATCGCCTCGTCCACCACGCCAAGCGCGAATTCCGCCTGCAAAGGCCGGCCCTCGTTGTCGCGCGCCGCCAGCCGGAATTCCGCGTTCTCCCCCGGCTGAAAAAGCTTTTTCGATGGCGTCAATTCCACGAAAATCTGTTTTTCCGCCGGCGGCACTTTCAGAATTTTCTCGCCAGTATACAGCTTGTCGTTCAGGACAAATACTGCCTTCACAAAAACATTCGGCGTGTATTCGGGACGGATCGGGATTTCCGCCGTCGCCGCGCCGGCAACCGGTTCGCCAAAGAAATACCGCGCCTGGATCTGCGCTTTCGCCCGCCCTCCCTGTAGCGTCCGCGCCGCCCCGGGCGTGACCTTCACTTCGTACTCCGGCTTCCGGTATTCCTCGACGTGAAGACCGCCGTAAACGCCTTCCTCGCTCTCCTCCGGCGCGACCCGGATTCCGTAATAGCCGAGCGGCGCGTCTTCCTCCAGGCGAAATTCTCCCCGAACCGTGCCGTATTTCGTGAACGAAAGGGTCTTTTGATAAATACGGGTCCCCGCCGGGTCTTCCACCGTCACACGCGCCCGCCGCGCCTCCGGCAGTGCGTAATCCGACCCGCGCTCCTCCCGCACGATCGCGCGGAAATGCACCGTCTGTCCCGGCCGGTACACCGGCCGGTCCGTGTGCAGCGCGCCTTGCGTTCCCCGCCAGCGGGGCGCCAGGGAAAATGCGGCCAGTTGCACGGCTGCCGGGACGCCGCCGCAATCGGCCAACAGCACCAGGTTGTCCTCAAACTGCCCGCGGATGGAGAATTTGACAGCGCCGTTCCCGTCCGAAGTCTCCTTCGCTACGCTTTGCTTTGACAGCGGATCCAGCACCTCGACCGCGCATCCTGCCCGCGGCGCCCCGCTGATGCGGTCCGTCACCCGCGCCATCACCGTGCCGGCAGCGGACTTGGCCAGCACGGCCAGCGGCGTGGCGATCAGGACCGTGTACGCCTGCCGTTGCTGGTCGGTCGCCTCCAGCACATACACCCCGGCTTCGGCGAGCGGCGCCTCCACGGTCGCCGTCTCCCACGGCCTGCCCGCCGGCAGGGGCTGCGTCCAGCGCTTCACCAGCTGCTGCGGGTTCAGCACCGGGACTCCGGCGTATTCGGGCGCCGCCTCCGCCGGCGTCTTCGGCTTTTTCGTTCTCTTTTGCAGCCACGCCCGCAGAATGGCGCGGTTTTCGGGGCTGAATTGCATCCGGAAAAAGTTCCGGATTTTCGCCCTTTGCCGGCTTTTCCACGCGGCGAATTTCTCGATCGGCGTCCTCGCGCCCTGCCTTCGCGGCCGCGCCGTCCCGAAGCTCGACGCGTTGTCCAGCTTCAGAAAGAACGCGCGCGGCTCTCGCACGCGGTACAGCCGGAACTCCAGCTGCCGCACCCCTTGCGCCTGCACCCGCACCGGCGCCGCGCGGCCCGGCAGCACCGTCTGCTCCGCCGCCAGCGAAAAATAGACGCGGCCCTCGTCGAGCTGCGCCGGCGCGGCGAACGCGCCTGCGAGCAACAGCATCGCCAGCCATCGCCTCCGCATCGCCTATCCAGCCTCCATCAGCAAGTTCCACCGGTAAACGCCGAGAAAATGGGGGTTGCCCTCCACCGGCCGCCAGCGCGGCTCGGGGTGCGCCAGCAAATTCTCCGTCGCCGGCCGCCGCACCTCGCCGCGCCAGGCGCCCTCCGGCCCCGTGTGGTAGACCACGTATTGTTTCGCGGATGGCTCGAACCGGCTCCGCCCCAGATACGCCATCGCGTGCCACGGCCCGCCCCCGGGAGTCCGGTAAAACAGCAGGTCCGCCGGCCGCGCCTCCTGGAGCCGTGTGGAGATCTTGCGCGTGTTGTGCCGCATCAGATGCCGCGCGTCGGCGAAATGGCGCGCCTCGCCGCCCACGCGAAACAGCGGCGTCCCCTGAAACCGCGGCTCGGGAAACGGTGGCAGCCACTCGTAGCCCCATTGACCCGCCCACTCGGGTGTGTGCGGCCGCAGCGCTTCCCGGTAGGCGAACCGGAGCAGCGAAGAGCAGTCCTTCACCTCCGCCGGAAGGTTTGACATGAAGAACAGCGACTCGGCCAGCCAGCAGAACCAGTCGCGGAACGCCTCGCCCCTCCCCGCCGCGGCCGGCAACCACGCGCCCGCAGGCAGCCCTCCCGCTGCCAGCAGCCATCTCCTCCGCGTCATTTGTCCCGTCCATCATACTGTTTGCATGGACGAAGGGAAAGACCCCGGCCTCCTGTTCGTCTACGGCACGCTGAAGCGCGGTTTCCCGAACCCCTGGTCGCGCCGCCTGTGGGCGCACGCCGCCTTTCTCGGCGAGGCGTCGATGCCCGGCCGGCTCGTCGACCTCGGCGCTTACCCGGCCCTGCTCGAGCCCGTCTCGCCCGGCGATTTCGTCCATGGCGAGGTGGCCGCCCTGCGCGATGCGTCGCTGCTCGGCGCTCTCGACCTCTACGAGGGCCCGCAATACAAACGGATCGTCCGCCGCGTCCGCATGTACGACGGCAGCGAGCGCGAGGCATGGGTCTATCTCTTTCGCGCCTCCCCCGGCCGGGCCCGCATCATTCCCGGCGGCCGCTGGCCGGTAAAATGAGACCCATGCTGCGCCTTCTCCTCCTGGGTTGCCTGCTGCTGCCTCTGGCCGCGCAGAACAAAGTGTGGACGGACGAAGAGGTGATGCGCGTCCACCGCTCCGCCCTTCTGATCGACGGCCACAACGACGTCACCAGCCGCACCGTGCGCGGATGGGACATCGCCTCCGAAAATGACGCGCGCCACACCAGCATCGGCAAATTGCGCGCCGGCGGCGTTGGCGCCCAGTTCTTCGCCGCCTATGTCAGCGTCTCCTTCATCGATTCGGGCGGCTCGGCCCGCCGCGCGCTGGAAATGATCGATACCATCCGCCACGACATCGTCGCCCGCCACCCGGATCACTTCGTCCTCGCCGTCACCGCCGATCAGATCGAGGCGGCCCGCCGCGCCGGCAGAATCGCCGCCCTCATCGGCATCGAAGGCGGCCACGCCATCGAGAACGAGCCGCGCCTCCTGCGCGCCTTCTACGACCTCGGCGTCCGCTACATGACGCTCACCCACACCCGCAACCTCGCCTGGGCCGGCTCATCGGCCGAAAAGGATGACCGCGGCCTCGACGCCCTCGGCCGCCGCATCATCGCCGAAATGAACCGCCTCGGCATGATGGTAGACGTCGCCCACGTCTCCGACAAGACCTTCTGGGATGTCATCGAAACCAGCCGCGCCCCTGTGTTCAGCTCCCACAGCTCCGCCCGCGCCCTGTCCAACATCCCGCGCAACCTCGGTGACGACATGATCCGCGCCGTGGCCAGAAAAGGCGGCCTCGTCATGGTCAACCTCGGCTGTGAATTCATCAGCCAGCGCTCGGCGGACACCTCCCCCTGGATCAACCCCTCGCTGCCGAAAGACGCCCGCTGCGAACAGGCCTCGCTCGACGAGGTAGTCGCCCATTTCGAGCATATCCGCAAAATTGCCGGCGTCGATTTCGTCGGCCTCGGCAGCGATTTTGACGGCGTCAGTTGCACGCCAAAAGGCCTCGAGGACGTCTCAAAATGGCCGAATCTGACCCGCCGCCTGCTCGAAAAAGGTTTTACTCCGGAGGAAATCCGCAAAATCTACGGCGGCAATTTCCTCCGCTTCATGCGCGCCGTCGAGCAGGCCGCCCGTTCCCTCGGCGGCGGCGGGCGTTGAGCCGCGCTCTTGCGCGAAGAGAATCGGCCCTTACGCGGTCGCCCGCGTTGCCGGATAGACCTTCCGGATCGCTGCCACGATGTCGCGCGTGTCGGCCTCGCCGAACTTCGGGTCGAGCAGCACCCCGCCGAAGCGGCCCAGAATGTCGATCGTTCGCGGGCACGACGCCGTTCCGTAGCGGATCTGCGGCCCGCGCCCCACGCGGAAGCTCGGCCACTCCGGGTGCACCGCCAGCTTCTTTTCCGCGTAATTCTGCACCGGCAAAATCACCGACCCCGAGGGCGGCGAAGCCGGCACGTTCTCCGCCCGCATCGCCTTCAGGAAATGGTCCCGCGCCGCCTTGCTCCCAAGGTCCAGATACACGCCCACCCCGAGCTCGCCGGCCGGGTCCGGCAGCAGCCGCGTCCTCAGCCCCGGCAGGTCCGCGATGCCCTCGTAGACGCGCCGCGCCACCGCCCGGATGTCGCCCACGATCCGGTCGAGCTTCCGCACCTGCGCCAGCAGCACCGCCCCGGTGAACTCCGTCATGCGGAAATTCGACCCCGGCATCGGCTCGAGCTTCGCCCCTCCGAGCCGCTCCTCGTGCACCTGCCGCAGCGTTCCCACGTCGTGGAACCGCACCGCCCGCTCGAACAGCACCGGGTCGTTCGTGTACACCATTCCGCCTTCGCCCGCGCTGATCGTCTTGTTCACTTGCAGGCTCGCCGCCGCAATGTCGCCCATCGAGCCCAGCCGCCGCCCTTTGTACGATGCCCCCACCGCCTGCGAGACGTCCTCGAGCACCCGGATGCCGCGTTTCCTCGCCAGCGGCAGCAGGCGGTCCATGTCCGCCGGGTTGCCTTGCAGATGGACGATCATGAGCGCCTTTGTCCGCGGGCTGAACGCCTCCTCCACGCGCGACGGGTCCAGGTTGAAACTCTCGTCGATTTCCGCGCACACCGGCAGAGCCCCCATCCGCACCACCGCATGGAAGCAGGAGTGCCACGTCCACGCCGGCAGGACCACCTCGTCGCCCGGACCCACCTCAAGCGCCGCCAGCGCCGCTTCCAGCGCCGTTGTCCCGCTGTTGACCGCCAGCGCGTATTTCACCCCCATTTTCTCCGCAAATTCCCGCTCCAATGCCGCCACTTTGTCCGGCAATTTCATTTCGAAATTCCAGAACCGGAACGGGCTTCGCGCCTGCCACACCTCCCGCAGAAAGGTCCACTCCGATTCGTCGTAATACAGCGGCCCGAAATGCCGCGCCCGCAGCGGCGTCGCCCGCACGGGCGTGCCGCCATCCAGCGCCAGCGCCGCCGGCGCCGCCAGAAACGATCTGCGAGTCCACAACACAGCCGGCCTCCTTCTCTTCACTCGGGCAGCGTGCCCGACCACCGCCGCAGCGCGCGGTGAAAACGGTGGATCCAGCCCGTCCCGCGCAGCCACATCAGCGGACACTCGTTCTCGATCACCGCCACGCCCTCCAGCGGCACGCCCTTCTGCCGGAACCACACCGCCGCCGCGCCCGCCCGGCGCGCCTCCTCTCCGACCTTCGCATACAGCGAGGGATGTGTCAGGATCAGCGCCGCGTCCGGCGGCGGCGTCACTTCGCCCACCGTCCGCGCGCACGGAATGCCTTCGATCTGCTCCGCCGCCGGGTGCACCGGCACCACGTCATAGCCCCGCCGCCGCAGCTCCCGGAACACCAGCCGGCTGTAGCTCGCCGCCGACCGCGACACCCCGGCCACGGCAATCCGCCGCAGCGCCAGAAAAGCCTCGATATCCCGCCGCGTGGTCATGACGTTCACGTTCACCCTATCACGGCCGCCGCGGCAGAGGAAGCCGTCCCCCGGGGCTGCCAGGCGCGCCGCGGCGCGTCACGCCTCGTAAACCAGCTCGCCCCCCAGCCACGTGCGCACGATCCGCAGCGATTTCGCCGCCGCGTCGTAGTCAAACTCCACGAGATCGGCGCGCTCGCCCGGCTGGAGGCCGCGCCGCCAGTGCTCGATCCGTCCCACCCGCGCCGGGTTCCGCGCCGCCATTGTCAACGCCTCCGGCAGCGTCAGCCCGGCCAGCCGCATCAGGTTTTCCACCCCGCGGTCCATCCGCAGCGCGCTCCCGGCCAGACGGTCCGTTCCCCGCAGCGTGACCTTGCCCTCCGCACTCAGCTCCACATCGGCTTCGCCCAGCCGGTACAAGCCCGGCGCGCACCCGGCCGGAGCCACTGCGTCCGTGATCAGCACGCTGCGCTCCACGCCCTTGGCCCGCAGCGCCACCCGCAGAAAGGCCGCGTCCAGATGAATGCCGTCCACGATGAACGTCGCCGCCAACCGGTCGTCGGCCAGTTGCTGCCACAGATAATTCGGATGCCGCGGCAGCATCGCATGCGACCCGTTGCCCAGATGCGTCGACACGCGCGCCCCGGCGCGCACCGCCGCGTCGATCTGCTCCGGCGTCGCGTCCAGATGCCCGATCGCCGCCACCACCCCCTCGCTCGTGATCGCTTCGATGAATTCCGGCGCGCCCGGCCATTCCGGCGACACCGTCACCATCCGCACCAGCCCCTCGGCCGCCTCCTGCCAGCGCCGGAACTCGTCGACATCCGGCGGACGCACATGCTCGCGCGGGTGCGCCCCGCGCGGGCCGTCATGCGGCGAGATGAACGGCCCTTCCACGTGGATCCCTTCGATTGCATGCCCGTACGGCAGCTCCCGCCGCGCCCGCGCCAGATTCCGCATCGCCGCCAGCATCCCCTCGCGCGGCCCCGTGATCACGGTAGCAAAGATCCGCGTCACTCCGGTGGCGAACTGGCTCTCCAGCGACTGCCCGATCGCCTCCACGCTCGTCCCGCTCCCGCAGTAGTCCACACCCGCATAGCCGTTCACCTGAAGATCAATGAAGCCCGGCGCCAGCCACCGCAGCGCCCCCGCAGGGCCCAGCAGCGGCTCCACCGCCGTGATCACCCCGCCGGCCGCGGTGATCTCCACCGCCTCGCCGGTGAGCGCGTCCATGCCGGAACATTTCATCGCATTCATGTTTTATTCACAACTTGTCCACTTCATCCACAGCTTAACTCGCTGATCCCGCAAGGAGAAAAACCTGTTGAAATCGCGCCCTGCCACGCTCCGCCCTTCTTCCCGCCGGCGCGGGCGGCGGTTTACAGTGAAAACAGACAGGCCGCCGGCCCGCTCCGAATCGTGAATCTCGGGGGAGGTTGACATCAGGAGCGGGCAGGCGGCCATCTTCCTTCGATACTTGTCTCGCTTCAGCCCTGCGGCACCGGCGTCAGCCAGCCGTGGCGATCCTCCGCGCGGCCTTCCACGATGTCGAAAAAGGCCCGCTGCAACTGCTCCGTCACCGGCCCGCGCCGCCCGCTGCCAACCGGGATCCGGTCCACGCTCCGCACCGGGGTCACCTCCGCCGCCGTGCCCGTGAAAAAGATCTCGTCGGCGATGTACAGCATCTCGCGCGGAATATCGGTCTCGATCACCGCAATGCCCGCCTCGCGCGCCAGCGTCAGAATCGAGTCCCGCGTGATTCCCGGCAAGATGCCCGCCGACACCGGCGGCGTGTAGATCTTGCCGTCCCGGATCACAAAGATGTTCTCGCCCGAGCCCTCGCTCACCAGCCCGTCCGGGCCCAGCGCGATGCCTTCGGCGTAGCCGTTCTGGTTGGCCTCCATCCGGATCAGCTGCGAGTTGATGTAGTTGCCGCCCGCTTTCGCCAGCGCCGGAAACGTGTTCGGCGCCATCCGGTTCCAGCTGGACACGCACACATCCACGCCCGCCGACATTGCCTCCTCGCCCAGGTACTTGCCCCATTCCCAGCAGGCCAGAAACACCTCCGTCGGGTTGTTCGCCGGCAGCACGCCCATCCCGCCGTAGCCGCGCAGCACGATCGGCCGGATGTAGCACGACCGCAGCCGGTTCACCCGCACCAGCTCGATCTGGGCCTCCATCAGCTGCTCCAGCGTGTAGGCCACCGGAATGCGGTAGATCTTGGCCGAATCCAGCAGCCGCCGCGTGTGTTCCCGCAGCCGGAAGATCGCCGGCCCCCGCTGCGTGTCATAGCAGCGCACCCCTTCAAACACCGAGCTGCCGTAGCTCACCACGTGGGACAGGACATGAATGCGGGCATCATCCCAGGCGATAAACCGCCCGTTGTGCCAGATTTTTTCCGTGGGCGTCATACCGACCATTATGCCAGCATAGTAAGAGAAGGCTTATGCGATCCCGAAGGTCCTTGCTGCTTCTGGCCGTGCTGGCGGCCTGCCTCGTTCCCGCAGCTTCGGCCCAGGCGAAGAAGCGCCCGCTGCCGCGCCCCGGCTTCAATCTCTTCAGCAAGGAGCAGGATATCGAGCTCGGCCGCGAGTTCGCCCGCCAGGTCGAACAGCAGATGATCGTCGTGCAGAACCGCGAGCTCACCGACTACATCAACCGCATCGGCCAGCGCCTGGTCGAAAAAGGCGAGCTCGAACGCTACCCGTATTTCTTCAAAGTCGTGCAGGAGGATTCCATCAACGCCTTCGCCCTGCCCGGAGGCCCGATGTACGTCCACACCGGCCTCATCCGCGCCGTGGAAAACGAGGCCCAGCTCGCCGGCGTGCTCGCCCACGAGCTGTCCCACGTCGTCCTCCGCCACGGCACCAGCCAGGCCACCAAGGCGCAATTCGCCCAGCTCGCCGCCCTGCTGGCCGGCTCCGCCGTGGGAGGCGGCCTCACCGGTCAGCTCGCCCAGCTGGGCATCGGCCTTGGCGCCAACTCGGTCCTGCTGAAATATTCCCGCACCGCCGAAAGCCAAGCCGACCTGCTCGGCGCCTACACGATGGCCAAGGCCGGCTACAATCCGGTCGAAATGGCGCGTTTCTTCGAACGGCTCGAAGCCGAGCGCAACGGCAAGACGCCGAAGCTCGTCGAAATCTTCACCGCTTCACATCCCAGCCCGGGCAACCGCGTCAAGGCAATCGAGGAGCAGCTCCCTTACATGCCGCGCGGCAATTATGACGCCCGCGAAGGCGACCTGAAAAAAATGCAGGAAATCGTCGCCAAACTTCCCGCCGCGAAAAAACCGCAGCCGGCGGGGCAGGGAGCCGCCGCGCCCGCTCCGCTGCCCAACGCGCCCAAGCCCGAGCGCGTGTCGGTCTCCTCCCGCATGCAGACCTGGCGCGGCGACGGCTTCCGCATCGAATACCCGGACAACTGGCGCGTCGAACGCGCCGACGGCGGACTGAACCTCACGCCGCCCGAAGGCGCCGTGCAGGGCTTCATCGGCTACGGCGTGCTCGTCCGCCGGGCCAAAATGGAAAACCGCATGGTGAGTCTCGAGCGCGACACCCGCACCCTGATCGATGAGATGGCGAAGCGCGAGTCCAACCTGCGCGTCATCGCCGAATCCCAGCGCGTCGTCGTCGGCGGCCGCCGCGGCCTCGTGACGAAGCTCTCCGCCGACTCCCCCTTCGCCGGCCTCCGCGAAATCGACGTGCTCATCACCGTCGACCTCGAAACCGAGCTCTTCTACGTGATCTGCGTCGCCCCGCTCCCCGACTACCCCTCCTTCGAGCCTCTCTACCAACAAATGGTCCGCAGCATTTCTTTCGAATAAAGGCGCGATTCGAACTTTTTCCGACTTTATATTTACCCGGTCACAACCAAAAAACTTGACACTGTAATCTGCGCCTCCGAACCGCTTGCCCAGCCAAGCCCGCGAGGCAGGCGCTTCGCGGCTTCTCTGGATGACTTGGGCCTTGCACCGCGGGGCGCCGGGACCGGGAACAACCCCTGAAAGATTACTGCCGCGGCCTGCTGCTGCCCAAGCCAACACAAGTCGATCGAACCCATCGCCGCCCGGCTCCATCCGGACCGCGTCCAGGCGGCCCGGCAATCGCTCCAGCAACTGGTGAGCGCGGCGCCGTGGAGCGACGAGGCCGTGCTGGCCGCCGTCGTGCGGCAGGTGCTGCCAACTCGGCCTTTCGAGAGTCTCGCTGTGGATTGAAAGGGCCTGGTGCATTGCTGCATCTGTGCGTTGCCGGGACGTGGGCTATGCGGGCGGGGCAGAGTTCTTGTCCTGTTGCCAGAGCAGTTGCGGGACTGCTTGGGAAGAGGATAACAGCGGCATGAGCGGACTCCTTCGGGTGACTACCGGCTTGTTTCTGGTGCCGGCTTCTCTGGCGGTGGTGTTCGGGCAGGGCTGGCGGGAGGCGGCCGAGGCGCGCATCGAGAGGATCCGGAAAGCGGAGCTCGTGGTGCGGGTCGAAGACAGCGGGGGCAAGCCGGCGCCGGGCGTTCCGGTGCGGATCCGCATGGTGCGGCATGCATTCGGATGGGGAACCGCGGTGGCGGCGCGCCAACTGCTCGGCGCGGGCGAGGACGCCGACAGGTACCGGCGCGCGCTGCTCGAGAACTTCAACATGGCCGTCTTGGAAAACGACCTGAAGTGGCCACAGTGGGAGCAGAACCGGACGGCCGCCCTCGATGCTCTCAAGTGGCTGCATGCGAACGGAATTTCCCGCGTCCGTGGCCACACGCTGGTGTGGCCGGGATGGCGGTGGCTGCCCAAGGACATCAAGGAGCTTGCCGGCGATCCGGCCGCGCTGCGGAAGCGGGTTCTGGATCACATCCGGGACGAGGTTTCCGCCACACGGGGGCTGCTGGAGGACTGGGACGTGGTCAACGAGCCGTACACCAACCACGACCTGATGGATATCGTGGGCCGCGAGGAAATGGTGGCGTGGTATCAGGCGGCGAGAGAGTACGACCCGAAGCCAACCCTTTTCCTGAACGATTTCAACATTATTGAGGCCGGCGGCAGGGATGCCGCGCACCAGGAGCACTTTTACGGAACTATCCGCTTTCTGCTCGACCGCGGCGCGCCGCTCGGGGGCATCGGCATCCAGGGGCATTTCCGCGAGCCGACCCCGCCGGAAAAGATCCTGGAAATCCTTGACAGGTTTGCCGAATTCAATCTGCCGATCCGGATCACGGAATTTGATTTCGATACACAAGACGAGCAATTGCAGGCGGATTTTACGCGGGATTTTCTCACCGCCATTTTCAGCCATCCGCGGGTGGACGCGCTCCTGATGTGGGGGTTCTGGGAGGCGCGGCACTGGCGGCCCGCCGGGGCGATGCTGCGGAAGGACTGGTCGGAGAAGCCCAATTACCGGGTGTGGCGGGAACTGGTCCATGGCCGGTGGCGGACCGAGACCGAGGCCGCGACGGGGCAGGACGGCGTCGTGCAGACGCGGGCGTTCCGCGGCGACTATGAAATCCGCGCCGGCGGCAAGACCGTGCGGGCGTCCTGCCCCGGCGTGGTGCGCATCCGTCTGGACTGAGCCAGCCGGCCCGGCTTGAACGGGCCTCGCGCAATTCGATATCCTCAAAGTTCCCTCCGCCACATGGACGTATTCTCTTTGACCCGTGAGCTGGTGGACATTGAATCCATCACCGGCCATGAGGAGCAGGTCGGCGACTATCTGCTGGGCCGGCTCGGCGAGCTCGTCTCGCGTTTCGGCGGCAGCGTCGAAAAGATGGCAGTCGAGCCGCAACGGAACAACATCCTTGCCTGTTTCGGCCAGCCGGTGGTGACCCTTTCGACGCACCTGGACACGGTGCCCCCGTTCATCCCCTCGCGGGAAGACGACGTCTTCATCTGGGGCCGCGGCGCTTGCGACGTGAAAGGCATCATCGCCGCGATGGTGTGCGCGGCGGAGCGGCTGCTCGAGCAAGGAGTGAGGAATTTCGGGTTGCTGTTCGTCGTGGGCGAGGAAAAGAACAGCGCGGGCGCGTTCCACGCCGCCCGGCATCCCCGCGGCAGCCGGTTCCTCATCAATGGCGAGCCGACGGAAAACCGCCTTGCCGTGGGGAGCAAGGGCGCGTTGCGGTATGAGATCCGCGCGAGCGGGCGCATGGCGCATTCGGCGTACCCGGAGTTGGGCGAATCGGCGATCGAGAAGCTGCTGGATGCGCTTCAGCGCATCCGCGCCATCCCGCTGCCCGAGGACCCGTTGCTCGGCCGTTCCACCCTCAATATAGGCCAAATTTCCGGCGGCCGGGCGCCCAATGTGATTCCCGATTCGGCGGAAGCGGCGCTGATGTTTCGCCTGGTGGGCGACCCCGAGCCCTTGCGCAAGGCCGTGCAAGCCGCCGTTGCCGGGCTGGCGGAGGCCCGCGAGATTCTCTGCATCCCCGCGCTGAAACTGGGCGCGCTGGATGGGTTCGAGACCACGGTGGTGGCATTCACCACCGACATTCCCGCCTTCGGAGGCGCCTGGGGCGAACCGTATCTGATCGGACCGGGTTCGATTCATCTCGCGCACACGAGCGAGGAAAGAATTCCCAAGGCGCAGCTCGTCGAGGCGATCGGCATTTACGAAGCGATGGTCAGACGCCTGCTGACCGGGTGAAGCCGGACCGTGAACTCTGCGGCGCGGCGAACAGCCCTTCACGGGCGCCGGCGCCGGCCGGATGACAGGAGCATAGAGGCAAGAAATGAAGAAGATTGAAGTCGGGGTTCTGGGCGCCACCGGGATGGTGGGCCAGAATTTCATCCGCTTTCTTGAAGGACATCCCTGGTTTGAGCTGACCTGGGTGGGGGCCAGCGACCGGTCCGCCGGCAAGCCTTATGCCGAGGCCTGCGCCTGGCGTCTGGACGGTTCCACGCCCGAAACCGTGGCCAAGCTGACCGTGCAGGAGTGCAAGCCGGAGGCCGGGGCGCCCAGGCTTGTCTTTTCCGCAATGGACGCTTCCGTGGCCACCGAAATCGAGCGCGCCTTCGCCGAGGCGGGGCATTATGTGGTGTCCAACTCGCGCAACCACCGCATGGATGCGGACGTGCCGCTGCTCGTGCCTGAAATCAACCCCGATCATCTCCGGCTGCTCGCCCATCAGCGGAAGCGGGGCTGGAAGGGCGCCATTGTCACCAACCCGAACTGCTCCACGGTGGCGCTGACCATGGGGCTGGCGCCGCTGAAGCCGTTCGGCATCGAGACGGTGATCGCGACCACGATGCAGGCCGTGTCCGGCGCGGGCTATCCCGGCGTCGCCTCGTTCGACATCGTCGGCAATGTCATTCCCTACATCGGGGGAGAAGAGGCGAAAATGGAAACCGAGACGCTCAAAATTCTCGGGGAATTCGCCGGCGATCACATTGAATTTCTGCCGGCCAAAGTGAGCGCCCACTGCAACCGCGTTCCCGTGCTGGACGGCCACACCGTGGCGGTCAGCGTCGCGCTTGGCAGGAAACCGCATCTGGCCGAGCTCATCCACGCCTACGAGACTTTCACGGCCGAGCCGCAAAGGCTGAAGCTGCCCAGCGCGCCGCCGAAGCCGGTGCTGTACCTGCACGAAGAGAACCGCCCGCAACCGCGCCGCGACGCGGGCCGGGGAAACGGCATGACGGTGACCGTCGGGCGCCTGCGCACCTGTCCGGTGCTCGATTACAAGTTCGTTTGTCTGGCGCACAACACTATCCGCGGCGCGGCTGGCGCGGCCGTGCTGAACGCCGAGCTGATGTACGCGCAAGGGTTGCTGAAATAGCAGGCTGCCATGATTGTCATGAAGTTCGGCGGCACCTCGGTGGAGGGCGCCGCCATTGAGCGCGTGGCGGGCATCGTGCGCGAGAGGCTGGACCGGCATCCGCTGGTGGTCGTGTCCGCCATGGGGAAGACCACCAACCGGCTGCTGGCGGCAGCGGACAAGGCGGGCGCAGGCAATTTGGCCGACGCGCTCCGCGACGCCGAGGAGCTGCTCGCCTGGCACCGCAGGGAGGCGGGCGCGCTGCTGCCGCCGGAGCGGCGCAGCGAGATGGACGCGCTCCTTGAACGTCACTTCGAGGAACTGGAAGCGACTCTCGAGCGCGTCGCCTCGGCCGGGCAGGTGACGCCCGCGCTGTGGGACGAGACGGCGAGTTACGGGGAGCGGCTGTCATCGGCCTTACTGGCGCTGATTTTCCCCGGCCTGGGGATTCCGGCGGTCCATGTGGACGCGCGCACCGTGCTGGTCACGGACAGCCGCCACACACAGGCGCTGCCGCTGTACAGCCGCACATATGCGCGGCTGAAAGAACGGGTGGCGCCGCTGCTGGCGGAAAAGGTGGTTGTGATGGGCGGGTTTATCGGCGCCTCGGCGACCGGAGAAACGACGACGCTCGGCCGCGGCGGAAGCGATTTCTCGGCCGCGATCGCCGGCGCGGGAATCGGCGCGGAGGAAATTCAGATCTGGACGGATGTCGACGGGATGCTGACCTGCGACCCGCGCGTGCTCCCCGGCGGGCGGCTCGTGAAGAAAATCTCCTTCGCGGAGGCGGCCGAGCTCGCCTACTTCGGGGCGAAAGTGCTGCACCCGGCCACGGTGCAGCCGGCGATCGAGAAGAACATCCCGGTGCGGATCCTGAATTCGCGCCGGCCGGAGGTCTGCGGCACGCTGATCGTTGCGGAAACCGTGCATTGCCGCAACCCGATCAAGTCGATCGCGTGCAAGCGGGACATCACGGTGGTGGAGATCCGCAGCCTGCGGATGCTGATGGCGCACGGTTTCCTGCGGCGGATCTTCGAGGTGTTCGACCGCTACCAGACGCCGGTCGACCTGGTGACGACGTCGGAGGTCTGCGTCGCGGTAACCATCGACCAGCCGCGCTACATCGGCGAAATCGAGCGCGAACTGGCGCGGATCGCCGATGTGAACGTCATCCCCGGCCAGGCCATCATTTGTCTGGTGGGCGACGCCCTGCGGGAAACACCCGGACTGGGGGCGAGAATTTTCACGGCGCTGCGGCAGATCAACGTGCGGATGATCAGCGAGGGGGCGAGCTTCAACAACGTCAGCCTGGTAGTTCGGGACGAAGACCTGGTGCCTGCGGTGGCGGCGCTGCACGAGGAGTTTTTCCGCGAGGTCGATCCGGAGGTGTTCGAGTGAAACTGGCGCTGGTGGGCTACGGCAAGATGGGACGGCTGCTGGAGCAGCTGGCCCCGCAATACGGATTCGAGACCGGATTGATTCTGGACCTTCACAACAATGCCGGCGGGGCGGGCATGACGGCCGGAAATTTCCGGCATATCGCGGTGGCGATCGAGTTCACCGGGCCGGATTCCGCCCCCGAAAATCTGCTCCGGCTGGCCGGGCTGAAGGTCCCCACGGTGTGCGGGGCGACTGGCTGGTATCACCGGCTCGAGGAAGTGCGGGCGGCGTTCGAACAAAACCAGACCGGTTTCATTTACGGGCCGAATTTCTCCATCGGCGTGAATATTTTTGAACGAATTGTGGCCGAAGCCGCGCGCCTCTTCACTCCGCAACAAGACTACGAGGCCTGGGCGTGGGAAATCCATCACAGCGCGAAGAAGGACGCTCCTTCGGGCACTCTTCTGAAGCTGGTGGACGCCATGAAGCGCGCGGGCTACGGCGGCCGCATTGACGTGGCCAGCAACCGTGCCGGCGCAATGCCGGGCACGCACGAGATCGGATTTGACTCGCCGGCGGACACAATCACGCTGCGGCATGCGGCGAGGAGCCGCGAGGGCTTCGCCCGCGGCGCCCTCTGGGCCGCGCAGCGGCTGGCCGGGGGACTGCGGGGTTGCCACGAGTTCAGCGAGGTGTTGTTCGGCAGCGCCGGGCGTTGAGGCCCGGCGCAGGCAGGGCTCGGAAGCGATGCAAAGAGACAGGAGCGGGAAATGATGCGTTTTCGCGGTTGCGGCACGGCGTTGGTGACGCCGTTTCGGCGGGATCTTTCCCTCGACGAGGACGGGCTGCGGCGGCTGGTCAGGCGGCAGCTCGAGGCCGGGATCCATTTCCTGGTTCCTTGCGGCACCACCGGAGAAAGCCCCACGCTGACGCGAAGGGAACACCTGCGCGTGGTGGAGGTGACTCTGGAGCAGGCGAAGGGGAAATGTCCGGTGGTGGCGGGCTGCGGCGGCTATAACACGGCAGAGGTGATCGAGCTGGCCCGCGAGCTGGAGAGCATGGGCGTGGACGGGCTGCTCTCGGTGACCCCGTATTACAACAAGCCCACGCAGGAAGGCCTTTACCAGCACTACAAGGCGATTGCGGCGAGCACCCGCCTGCCGGTCGTGATTTACAGCGTGGCCGGGCGCACCGGCGTCAACGTGGAGCCGGCCACTGTGCGGCGGCTGGCGGAGATCGACAACATTGTCGGGATCAAGGAAGCGAGCGGCAACATCGCGCAAATGGCCCAGATTTGCGCCACCGTGCCGGATGATTTCGATGTTTTGAGCGGGGACGATTCCATCACGCTCGCCCTGGCCGCCCTCGGCGGCCGCGGCGTGATTTCCGTGGCATCGAATGAAATCCCCGGCCCGATGCGCGAGCTGGCGCAGGCCTGCCTGGACGGGGATTTTGCCACGGCAAGAGGTCTGCAAAAGCGGTGGCTCCCGCTGATGGAAGTGAATTTTGTCGAATCGAATCCGATCCCGGTGAAAGCAGCGCTTGCCAGGATGGGGTTGTGCGAGCCGGTGTGGCGGTTGCCGCTGACGCCGCCGTCGCCGGCAAGCATGGCCCGCATTGAACAGGTGCTGGCGCAAACGGGGCTGATCTGATGCACGCACTGCAACAACAGATCGAACTGCTGTTTGACAATCCGCCGGAAGAATACACGTCCGCGCACCATGCTGTTTTCGCGGCATTCAAGGACGCGTTGAACCGGGGCGCGATTCGCGCCGCCGAGCCGGACTCTTCGGCGCCGTCCGGCTGGCGCGTCAATGCGTGGGTGAAGAAGGGCATTTTGCTCGGCTTCCGCATGGGGGCGCTGGTGGACATGTCGATTGACAGGTCGCGGCAGCCCTGGTTTGACAAGTCGACCTGGCCCGTTCGCCGCCTGTCGCCCGAGGACGGGGTGCGCGTCGTCCCGGGCGGGTCTTCGATTCGCGACGGCGTGTATCTTGGCAAGGGTGTCACCTGCATGCCGCCGATGTACATCAACGCGGGCGCATGGGTGGACGAGGGCACGATGGTGGATTCGCATGCTCTGGTCGGATCGTGCGCCCAGGTCGGCAAGCGGTGCCACATTTCGGCGGCGGCGCAGATCGGCGGCGTGCTGGAGCCGGTGGGGGCGATGCCGGTGATCATCGAAGACGAAGTGCTGGTGGGCGGCAACTGCGGAGTGTATGAGGGAACGGTTGTCAAGCGCCGCGCCGTGCTGGCTGCGGGCGTGATCCTCACGCGCTCCACGCCAGTCTACGATCTCGTCAAGGGAGTGATCCACAGCGCGGCCGACGATCTTCCTCTGGTGATTCCCGAGGAAGCGGTCGTGGTGGCCGGATCGCGCGCAGTGGCGCGCGGGGCGGGGAAGGAATGGGGAATCTCGCTGTACACTCCGGTAATCGTCAAATACCGGGACGAGAAAACGGACGCAAGGCTCCGGCTCGAAGACTACCTTCGATAACGATACGCTTCCTCGAGCACGGCCAGCGTCTTTTCCGCGGCGCGACGCCAGGTGAACTGGCGGGCGCGTTCTTGTCCCCCCGGCGGGGCCTCGCCGGCAAGCAGCCGGGCCAGAGCGCCGAGCATTTCGTTTTCGTCTTCCGGGTCAAAGAGCAGAGCGCAGCCCCCTGCCAGCGAGCGCAGCGGCTCGATGTTGCTGCATGCCACGGGCAGGCCTGCGGCCAAAGCCTCCAGCACGGGCATTCCGAAGCCTTCAAACAAGGACGGGTAGACGAAGCCCCTGGCGCGCCGGTACAGCTCTAGCAGTTCGGCGCGCGGCAGCCAGCCTTTGCAGTCGACGGCGTCCTGAAGCCCCAGTTCCCGGATGTCCCGTTGCACGCGGTCCTCCACGAAGCCCCGCACGCCGGTGAGCGTCAGCCGCAGGCCCGGATGGTCCTTGCGGAGCCGCGCGAAGACGCGGAGCAGCCGTGCATGGTTCTTGTGCGGGTGCGTGGTCGACGGGTAGAGGAGAAAGTGCCCGGGCTGCCGGCGCAAAGCCAGAGCGAAGAATTCCTCCTCGACGCCGTGCGGCGCTACCGCGGCGTCGCGGCCGTAGAAGCGCAGCAGGTCCTGGCGGGTCGCCTCGCTCACTGCGATCAGCCGGTCCGAACGCTTCGCCGAGAGCCACAGCAGCAGGTTCCAGAAAGGCAGATCGAACCAGCGGAAATACTCCGGATGCCGCTTGTGCTGCAAGTCGTGAAAGACGGTGACCTGGGCGATTCCGGCAAACAGGGGGGCCGTGAAGCCCGGGTTGAGCAACACGTCGATGCGGCGCCGGTGCAACAGAAACGGCAAGGCGCACTGTTCAAACGCGATCCGCGCCGGGCGGAAACGGGCGTTCACGGGCACGGCCACGCACTGCGAGCCGAGCCTTCCCGTTTCGCGGTTGGCGAACACAACGATCTCATGGCCGTGCGGCAGCTGCTCCAAAGCCGACACAAGACAGCGCAAATACGTTTCGGTGCCGCCGACCCCGCCGGGGATCAGGTAGAGCGCGTTGATGCCGATCCGCATGGTTCACCGGCTGCGGGCGAGAGCCGCCAGAGCCGCCTGCCGGCCCTTGGCTGCGGCCGGGTCGCCGGGGGCGAGGCGAAGCGCCAGCTCGTAATCGGCGAGAGCGGCCGCCGGGTCGTTTCTGAGCATATGGACGTTGCCTCGATAGACCATCGCGTTGGAATCGTACGGGTTCATGCGGATCGCCTCGTTCAGCGATTCCAGCGCGCCGCCGAGATCGCCCTTTTGCGCGAGGATTCGTCCTTCCACTGCCCAGGCGTGCGAGTGGCGCTGAAGTTTTTTCGCTTCCTCCAGCTTTGCAAGGGCTTCGTCGAGCCGTCCGGCGCATTGCAGGGCCAGCGCCCAATCCACAAGCAAAGTGTAATCCGCCCCCCCCGCCATTGCAGCCTTCTCGTAGGCGCGCGAGGCCTCCGCGCAACGGCCCTGTTCATAGAATGCGAACGCCAGATGGAACCATGCGCGGCTGTTGCGCGGATTCACCGAGACGGAGTCCTGCCACATGGCCACAGCGCTGGTATAGAGTTCTGCGCGACGCCATGTGAGACCGCCAAGCACGGCCAGCACGGCCGCGATTGCCGCGGCGGCCCGCGGCGAGGGCCGAATCCGGCGCAGAAATTCGGCCGCGATCATCGCCACCCCTGGAAACCCGAGGTAAAGCCGGCGCTCGGCCATTGCGTCGTCAATCGGCACCACCGAGGATGTGGGGGCGAGCAGGATCAGCAGGAAAACAGCGCCCAAAAAGGCGAGCGGATACCGCGCGCGCCATTTCCACAACAGAACCAATACGGCAGCAATCGCAACAAAGCCGGCCCAGGTGAAAATGGTTCCTGGCGCCCGCACCGCCGGATAATCATGATCAAGATTTTGACCAACCGGGAAAACAATCAGGCGGACATAATGCCAAAAAACCGTAAATTGCGTCAGCAAATAGTCGATCGGTTTGTGCTTTGCAGTGGCGCCAGCCGTGCCTTCCCGCGAGAGAAGGGCATATAGCCGGAATCCGACGAATGACGCGGCCGCCAGCATCGGAACATACAGTCGCCAGCGCCGCAGGAGCGGCTTCAGGGTAAGCGGGCTTTCCGAAAACAGGTCGAGAGCGACGAAGACCCCGGCCATGGCTACTCCCGGCTCCTTGCTCAGGGCGCTCAGGGCCAGCAGGGTGGTCACAGCGAGCGAGCGCGTCCACGATATGTCGCCTGCCGGGGAGGCGGCCAGAAACACCAGGAGGGCCGCGTATGCAAACAGGGCGCAAAGGACTTCCGAGCGGCTCGAGATGTAAGCCACGGCTTCCGATTGCAACGGGTGAAGCAGATACAGTCCTGTCCCTGCCAGCGCAGCCATGCGGCTGCCGGGATGCCCGCCGCCGAAGCGCGTTGAGAGAAGATCCAGAATCCGCCAAACGAGCAGGCCGTTCAGGAGGTGAATCAGGAGATTCGTCAGATGAAAGCTCTTCGGGTTCAGACCGGAAATGGAAGCCTCGAAGACGAGACTCAGATTGGTTATGGAACGGGCAAGCCGCGCTGCCAGAAAACTCCATTCGGGCGGGGCTTCCAGCAAGGGCGCCAGACTGCGGTCGTCGAACAGGAACGGGCCGTTCGCCGCGGGCAGGTAAACGATCAGCGCCGCCAGAAACAGCGCGCCGGCGAACCAGGCGTACACGCCGGGTTGTTTCGCCGCGAGAGTGTCTGCGGCAGGAGGCGATGGCGCTTGGGCAGCGGTCTTCCTACGCTTGCTCATCTCTTTCCTTCAGCAGGAATTCCAGAATCGCGACACGCTGCGTGAGCGTGATATTCATGTCTTTCAATTCGGAAACAATTCGGGAAAACCGGTAGAAAACGCCCAGAAACACGATGAGAATCAGGGCGAGCAGGAGCAGCGCGGGATCGTGAATACCGATGCGCGCGGCAGCCGCATTCAGCCACGGCCCGCTGCGGGAAAGCAGCAGGAGCGCAAGAGCGGCGCCCAGCCAGCTGACCGAGTACTCCACCCGGATGTGCTCTCTCCGGATGGCCCTGAGCACGACCAGCAACAGCAGCACGCTGAGGACGGTGAGGATGTCGAACAGTTCAATCATCGAAGGTTTCCCCGACAGCGCGGACCGCTCGCCGCGGATTCAGGCGAAGGACGTTGACAAACACGCCGAGCAGGACGTGGATGACATAATAAAACGATCGAAATGGCGTGATCGTGCTCTTGCCCGCCAGACGCGGGCGCACGGGGCAGGCAACCTCGACAAACCGGAAGCGCCGCCGTTGGAGCACGACCAGCGTTTCAATTTCGGGGTATTCGAGAGGGAAGCTTCGCGCGAAAACTTCAAGGGCGCGCCTGTTCACAGCGACGAAACCCGAGGTCGGGTCCGAGACCGGGCGGCCCAGGATCGGCCGCAGCAGCAGCCGGAAGCATTCGATGCCGATCCGGCGCGGCAGCGAGGTGTTGTAGCCGCCTTTGGCGCCCTTGCGGACGCCAATTGCCATCTCGCAACCGGACCGCCGCAGCGTCTCCAGAAGAAGCGGGATGTAGTTCGGATCGTGCTGCCCGTCGCCGTCAATGCGGACCACCTCGTCGTAGCCCAGCTCGTATGCCAGGCGGTAGCCGGCCTGCACGCAGCCTCCGAGCCCGAGGTGGCAGGGCAGGGAGAGAACCTTGGCGCCGGCGGCTCTGGCGAGCGTAGCGGTTCCGTCGCTCGACCCGTCGTCGACAACGAGCACCGGCAGTTCAGGCATCAGGGTCCGCACTTCGCGCACCACGGCGCCGATGGCGGCCTCCTCGTTGTAGGCCGGGATCAGGATCAGCGTGCCGCGGGGTTCTACCATGAGGCCACCTGCCGCAATGGCATGGAGAAACGGCGCAAAATGGCTCTGAATTCACGCGCCGGAATGCGGCGGCGCCGCGCGATTTCACGCCGTTCGGCGAGCAGCCGCGGCAGGCGAACCAGGAGATCCAGATGGGCCTTGACCACCAGCCACGGCAGGCGCCACGCGCCGCCTTCGCGGCGGCGGAACTCGGCTGCTTTGCCATCGCCCGTGAACAGGTCCACCGCGTGCCAGAAATAGCGGACTGCCGCAAGGGCAAGACTCGCCGGGATCATCGAAGCAGGAAACAGGCGGACCACCATCCGCAAACGGTTCCGTTCCACCAGCCACGCTTTCAGCGCCGAAGCTGCGCCCGCGCTGGCCGAATAACGGTGGCTTGCGCGCGCGGGGGGCACATACCGGCACTTCCAGCCGGCCCATTGTCCCCGGAGCCCCAAATCGGTATCCTCGCAATAAAGAAAGAAATCTTCGGGGAAAAGGCCGATTTGACGCAGCATTTCCGCGCGGTACATCGCCGCGCATCCGCTGGGCAAAAGCACTTCGCACGGCTCGTTATAAAAGTGTTCTGGCGATCCGTGGCCCCGCTGCCGGCTGCTGCCGTCGGCGGCGATGTTCATGCCCGCCGAATCCAGCGTGTCCGTCCCGGCCAGCAAAATCTTCGATGCCGCCATCCCCGCTTGCGGCTCCTGTTCGAGCTCGGCGACCAGGCAGCGGACCCAGTCTGGCGACGCGAAGGCATCGTCATTCAGCGTGGCGAGATAATCGGCGGGAAATTCCCGGAAGCCGCGGTTGACCGCGGCGCCGAAGCCGGCGTTGGAAGGCATTTCGATGATGCGCACGCGCTCCTGCCCCGCGAGAAGCGCCCGGGCCTTGCCCAGTCCGCTGTTGTCGACGACCACGACCGTAAGAGGCTCCCAGTCCTGCGCCAGCAGGGAAGCCACGCACTCCTTCAGGTTGGCATCGCAGGCCAGTGACGGAACCACAACGGTGACGCTCGGCTGCAAAGAGACATTCTAGCGAAGCTGCTCCGGCCCGGCATTCCGGTACAATTGGCTGCATGGGCATTCTGACGACCGTGGTGGGCAGCTATCCTGTCCCCCACTGGCTGCTGGGCGATTCCTCGCGCACAACGCTGCGGGATGCAGTGATGGTGGTCCTGAAGACGCAGGAGCTGGCCGGCATCGATGTGGTGGCGGACGGCGAACTGAACCGGTTCGACCCAAGCCACCCCGAGACCAACGGGATGATCGACTACTTCATCTCGCGGATGGACGGAATCCGCACCCGCTTCTCGCTGGAGGACATCGAAGCCTTTCGCCGGGATGCGGGCCTGGCGTATCGAACCGATCCCGCCGGCATCGTCACCGGTCCCATCGGTCCGGGCGTGCTGAACCTGCCGCGGGACTTCGAGTTCACCAAGGCGTTGACGCAGAAGCCGCTGAAGTTCACCTGCACCGGGCCGCACATGCTGGCCAAGGTGCTCACCGACCGCCATTACGGCTCGCGAGCCGAGCTTTGCATGGCGCTGGCAGAGGTGCTGGCCGGGCAGCTGTCGCGCATCCAGGCGGATGTGATCCAGCTTGACGAGGCCAACATCAGCGGCCATCCGGAAGACGCCGAATGGGCGCTGCCGGCCATCAACCGGGTGCTCGATTCGATCCAGGCGACGCGGGCCATGCACATCTGCTTCGGCAACTACGGCGGCCAGACCATCCAGAAGGGGTTCTGGCGCGACCTGCTGCCGTTTCTCAACGGGCTGCATGTGGATCATCTGGTGCTGGAGTTCGCCCGCCGCGGCTACGGCGAACTGGAGGCGTTCCGGGACCTGAACCCGTCCATCGGCCTGGGCCTCGGCGTGGTCGACATCAAGGACAACGAAGTCGAGCCGCCCTCGTTGATCGCGGAGCGGATTGAAAACGCCGCCCGCATTCTGGGGCCGGAGCGCATCCATTACGTGCACCCCGATTGCGGCTTCTGGATGCTGCAACGCAGCGTGGCCGACCGCAAAATGCGGGCGCTCGTGGAAGGGCGCAACCTGTTTGAGGGCCGCGCCTGAGCAGATCCGGGAACAAGGAACGGGAGATCATGCTTCGACTTGCCGCGATTGCGCTGTGCTTCTCTCTCTTTCTGTCAGCGCAGGAGCCGCCGCAGGGCAGGCGGCTCGCGAACCTGAAAAAGCTGACCGACGGCGGACAGAATGCGGAAGCCTACTGGTCGCCCGATGGCCAGCGGCTGATTTTTCAGAGCACGCGCCCGCCGTACGCTTGCGACCAGATCTTCATCATGAACGCCGACGGCTCGGACCAGCGGCTCGTGTCGACGGGCAAGGGAAGAACCACTTGCGGATACTTCCTTCCGGACAACCGGCACATCGTCTATGCATCGACACACGAAGACTCGCCGGAGTGCCCCCCGCCACCGGACCGTAGCAAGGGGTATGTCTGGGGCGTGTTTCCCGGATATGACATCTATCTGGCGACAGACGGCGGGAAAATTGTCAAAAAACTGACGAATACTCCAGGATATGATGCGGAAGCGACGGTCAATTTCCGCACCGGCAGGATCATTTATACCTCGCTCGCTTCCGGCGATCTGGAATTGTGGACGATGAAGTCCGACGGCTCGGGCAAGCGTCAGATCACCCGCCGCGAAGGCTACGACGGCGGCGCCGTGTATTCCCGCGACGGCAGGAAGATCGTCTGGCGCGCCACCGCGCCCGACAACCCGGAAGCCATGCGGCGCTACAGGGAGCTGCTCAAGGAGAACCTGACCGAGCCGATGCGCATGGAGCTGTTCATCAGCGACGCCGACGGGCGCAATGTGCGGCAGCTCACCCGCACAGGGTGCGCCGCCTTCGCCCCGACCTTCACCCCGGACGGCAGGCGGGTCGTGTTTTCCTCGAACATGCACAATTGCGACGGCCGCAAATTCGAGCTTTACATGATCGATATCGACGGGAAGAATCTCACCCGGCTGACCTATTTTGACGGATTCGTCTCCTTCCCGGAATTTTCCCCTGACGGCCGCAAGCTCGTGTTCTCCTCGGACTGGCAGGCCAAAAGCCGTTACGAATTCAACATCTGGGTGGCGGACTGGCGCGACTGAGGGGCCTGCTCTGATAGACTTTACAGCGCAACAGGCCATGAACCGCAGACTGTTCCTCGCAACAACGGCCGCTGCTTCCGCGGCCGCGCAGCAAGAAAAAAAACCGGGCTGGCGTACGGCGCCGCTCGGATACTCCGACACACCGGTCCTGCCGGGCCAGCGCTGGAAGGTCCACGACATCGAGCGGCCGCGCCCGCCTGTCGTCACGCCTGGCGGGCGATCGGGAGAGGCGCCGTCGGACGCCATCGTGTTGTTCGACGGCCGGGACCTCTCGCAATGGTTTCAGCGCGGCCGCGGCGCCGACCGCGGAAAAGAGCTGCCGGCGCGCTGGAAGGTGGAAAACGGCTACATGGAATGCGTGGGCCGCACCGGCGACCTGATCAGCCGCGAAAAATTCGGCGACGCGCAATTCCACATCGAATGGTCCGCGCCGGCCGAGATTGACGGCGACTCGCAATGGCGTGGCAATTCCGGCGTCGTCCTCATGGGCAGATACGAAATCCAGGTGCTCGACTCCTGGGACAACCCCACGTATGCCGACGGCCAGGCCGGCGCAATTTACGGGCAATGGCCGCCGATGGTCAACCCCTGCCGCAAGCCCGGCGAGTGGAACGTCTACGACATCTTCTTTGAAGCCCCGCGTTTCGAAGGTGGAAAGCTGGTGAAGCCGGCGTATGTGACCGTGGTGTTCAACGGCGTGCTGGTGCACCATCATCAGGAGATCATCGGCCAGATGGCGCACCGCACGATCCGGCCCTACGAGCCCCACGCGCCCGAGGAGCCTCTCGTGCTTCAGGACCACGACACGAAGGTCCGCTACCGCAACATCTGGGCGCGGCGGATCCGCGGCTACGACGTGAAGTCCTGACCCCGGCCCGGCCCCCGCGGTGATAAACTCTGCGGGTATGTCAGAGAGCCGGCGAACTTTCCTTGGCGCCATGTCGGCGGCCTCATGGAGCCGCGTGGCAGGGGCGAATGAACGCGTCGGGCTGGGCTTCATCGGTTGCGGGCTGATCGGGCTTCGGCACATCGAGGATTTCCGGCGCCTGCCCGATGCCCGCCTGGCGGCGGTGTGTGACGTCTACGCGCCGCGCGTGGAGCAGGCGCGCGCCATGTGCGGCGGCGATGCGCGCGGCTACGCCGATTTCCGGAAGCTGCTCGAGGACAAAGCGGTGGACGCGGTCGTGATCTCCACGCCCGACCACTGGCACGCCTTGCAGACCATCCTCGCCTGCGCCGCGGGCAAAGATGTTTATGTCGAAAAGCCGATGACGCTGTTCGTGCGCGAAGGCCGCTGGATGACGGACGCGGCCCGCCGCCACAAGCGCATCGTTTGCGTCGGCACGCAGGGGCGCAGCGGCACGCATATCCCGGAGGCGCTGGAGCTGGTGCGCAGCGGCGCCGCAGGCAAGATCCACTCTGTCCGCTTCAGCGCGTATCGCAACATCATGCCGGGGTTCGGGCGGCCGGCCGACACGGCGCCGCCGCCCGGGCTGGACTACGACCTGTGGCTTGGCCCGGCGCCGCAGCGGCCGTACAACCCGAACCGGTGCCTGTATCATTTCCGCTGGTTCTGGGACTACTCCGGCGGCCAGATGACCAACCTCGGGGCGCACGACATGGATCTCGTGCACCTGCTGCTCGGGCTGCGCGCGCCGCGGTCGGTGTTTTCCGCGGGCGGGCGGTTCGCTCTTGAGGACAATGGCGAGACGCCGGACACGCAGGACGCCATCTGGGAATACGAAGGAGTCATCGTCGAGGGTTCGTTCCGCGAAGCGGGCGGCTCGCGCCGCGCCTCCGCCGGCACGGCTTCCAGCCTCGCCGGCGTGCAGTTCATCGGCACGAAAGGCGTGCTGGCGGTTTCGCGCGGCGGCTACGAGTTTGTTCCCGATATGCAGATCGTCCCGGAGAGCGCCATCCCGCCGTGGTCGAATCCGGCCGGCCATCCGGCGGCCGCCAAAGCGGAGCCGAAGCCGTATGGCGAGCCGCGCTCCGGCAAGAGCGTCTCGCCGGAGCCGATCGACCTGCATGCGCGGCACTTCCTCGATTGCGTGAAGTCGCGCCGGCGGCCGGTGTCCGGCGTCGAGGACGGCCACGAAGTCTCGGTGGCCTGCCATCTGGCGAACCTCTCGATGAAGCTCGGGCGGAAACTCGCGTGGGACCCGCGGAAGGAAGAAGTGGTGAACGACCGCGAGGCCAACGCTTTGCTCGAGCGGCCTTACCGCAAGCCCTGGGATGCCGAGTTGCGGAGCGCGCTGCGATGAACCGCCGCGAGTTTCTCGCTTCGGCCGCGCTGGCGCAGACCGGGCCGCGCCGCCGGACGGCGCTCGGCCTCACGCCCGACTCGTTCGCCGTGCGGCGGCCGGCGCGCACCGCGCTCGAGTTTCTCGAGCTGGCGCGGTCGCTGGGCGCCGGCGGCGTGCAGGCCACGCTGCCCGCGGAATTCGACTCCGAATATCTTCGAAAAGTCCGCGAATTGTGCGAGAAATACGGCCTTTACTGGGAGCTTCTGGCGCCGCTGCCGGACGCCGACGCGGAGGCTTTCGACCGCGCCGTGCGGGCGGCCAAAGAGGCCGGCGCGGAATGCATCCGCTCGGTGTGCCTCACGGGGCGCCGCTACGAGACCTTCCGGACGATGGAAGAGTGGAAGGAGTTCGTCCGCCGCTCCCGCCGCCGCCTGGCGCTGGCCGTGCCGGTGGCCGAAAAGCATCGTCTTCCGCTCGGCATCGAGAATCACAAGGACTGGACTGCGCAGGAAATGCCGGAAATTTTCCGCGAATTTTCCAGCCCGTATTTCGGCGCCTGCATCGATTTCGGCAACAACCTGGCGTTGCTCGACGAGCCGATGGAGCTGATCGAGGCGCTGGCGCCGTGGGTGATCAACACGCACGTCAAGGACATGGGCGTGGAGGAATACGCCGACGGCTTCCTGTTGTCCGAGGTGCCTCTGGGCAAGGGGCTCGTCGATCTGAAGCGGGCCATCGCCCTGCTGCGTTCGAAGCGTCCCGGCGTCCGCTTCACCATGGACACGCTCGTGCGGGACCCGTTGAAGATCCCTTGCCTGACGGAGCAGTATTGGGCGACGTTCGAACAGCCCGACGCGCGGCGGCTGGCGCGGATTTTGCGGCTCGTCCGCACGAATCCGCCGCGGGAGCCTTTGCCCCGTGTCACCGGCCTGACGCGCGAGCAGGCGCTCGCCCTCGAGGACCGGATTCTCGACGAGTGCCTGCGCTACGCCGCCGACGAGCTGGGGCTGGTCTGACCGCTTGCCCGCGCCCCCGCCGAAGTGAAACGATAATACTCACATGGCAGCGCGGCTCCAGGGTATCTTCACTCCGATGCTCGTGCCGCTCGACGAGCGCGACCGCATCGACGAGGCCGAGCTGCGGCGGTTCATCCGCTGGCTGATCGAAAAGGGCGTTCACGGGCTCTACCCGAACGGGTCCACCGGCGAATTCACGCGGCTGACCGCGGAGGAGCGGCGCCTGATCGTCAGGGTCACCTGCGAGGAAGCCGCCGGGCGGGCGCCGGTGCTGGCCGGCGCGGCGGAAGCCAACGTGCGCGAAACGATCGCCGCCTGCGAGCTGTACCACTCCTTTGGCGCGCGCGCCGTGGCCATCGTGTCGCCGATTTACTACCGGCTCAGCCCGGAGTCGGTCTACACGTATTTCCGCGAGATCGCGCTGCATTCGCCCATCGACGTCACGCTCTACAACATTCCGCTGTTCGCCAGTCCCATTGACCTGAACACGATCCGGCGCCTGAGCGAGCTCGAGCGCATCGTGGGCATCAAGGACTCCTCGGGCGACGTGGCGTTCATGATGCGGATGATCGCGGCGATCCGGCCGCACCGGCCGGATTTCACGTTTCTGACCGGGTGGGACTGCGTGCTGATCCCGATGATGCTGGCCGGGGCCGACGGCGGCACCAACGCGGCCTCGAACGTCGTGCCCGAGCTGATGCGGCGCCTGTACGACCTGTTCCGCGCCGGGCAGCTCGAGGAGGCCATGCGGCTCCAGTTCCGCATCCTCGAGCTGTTCGACATGATGCTGAACCATTTCGAGTTCCCCGACGGGTTCCGCGCCGGCGCGGAGATGCGCGGCTTCCGCTTCGGGCGCGGGCGGCAGCCGCAAAGCGCATCGCAGCGCGCCGACCGCGCGGCGCTGAAGCGCGTGCTTCAGTGCCTGCTGGCGGACACGGGCGTCGTCGAGCCGCCCGAATCCGGCTGCGCCGTGCGCACGGGCGAGCCTTCGCGCGACCGGATCGAGCAGATCGTCATCGAGGTTATGGAGACGCTGCGCCGCAGGGGCATGATCGAATGAACGCGCTCGGCCTGATCGAGATCGCCGGCTGGAGCCCTTCGATGGTGATTCTCGATACGATGGAAAAAACTGCCGGCATCGAGCTGTTCCAGGTCGAGCTCAACGATCTTGCCGGCGCGATGATGAAGATCACCGGGCCGCTCGGCGCAGTGCGCGCGGCCATCGATGCCGGCCGGCGGCTCGCCGAACAGATGCGCGTCGCCTGCGTCGCCGACATCATCCCCAACCCCGAACCGCGAGGGCGGCAGGGCTGGCAGGGAGGCAAGGAATACAATCCGCTGATCGAACAGGACGTGGTTCACACGCCTGGCGAACAGTACAGGGAGGCGAGAGTGAAAGGACAGGCGCCATTCGCTGTCGGCTTGATCGAGACACAGGGCTTCACTGCCGTGTTCGAGGCGATCGACACCGCATGCAAGACAGCCGATGTCGAGGTGCTCGCCCGCGAGAAGCTCGGCGGCGGCTACATCACCGTGGTCATCAAGGGAGACGTCGCCGCCGTGCGCGCCGCCATCGAAGCCGGCAAGGCGAAGGTGGACGGGCTGGGCAAGCTGATCGCCGCGCACGTCATCCCGAGCCCTACCGAGGCGGTGCTGTCGCTGCTGCCGAAGCAGCCGTAAGGGGCCGTCAGGCAGGCGCAGGCGGCGCTTCCGGAAGATGGCGCATTGTGCAGCCGGCCCGGCCGGCGGGGCAGGAGAAAGCCGCCCTGCGAGTCAGATCGATTCCAGCTCTTCTTCGAGCAGCTGTTTTTGGTAGAGGTCCGCGTAGTAGCCGTTCAGGGCGAGCAGCTCCTCGTGGCTGCCTTCCTCCACGATGCGGCCGTGGTCGAGGACGTAGATCCTTTCCGCTTCGCGCACGGTCGGGACGGAAAATAGTATTGCGACGCCTCCATAAGGGCCGGCGCCTCTCCACGGCTTTCGCCACACCAAATTTCCGCGCTCGAGTCCGACATGTTTGAGCGCCGGGCAGCGGGAGTTGGACTACTCGACAGTGAATTGGGTGGTCTGCGGAGTCCCCTTGACCTCGCATCCGGGGGCATTCTCCACCATGCCTGTCGCGTAGACAACGCCTCCGACATTGTTGGCCATGGGAGTTTTCGCTTTCACCAGTCCCGTGGCCTGGTCGAGATTCCACCGGGGATTTACCAGGCCGGACTCCGGCTCCCTGTCGAGGACCATTCCTGTCGGGACACCGAAGGAGCCGTGAAGAATGGCTCCGGGACAGCGGGGAGATTTCACTGCGTGGATCGACAAAGTGGCTGTGCCATTCTGCCGGGGAATTCTTGCAGGTTCGACCGTAACCCGGGTCACCATGACGACAGGCGGGGTCTCTTTGCGGTCCTGCGTGGCGGCCACGGCCAGGTAAGCCATGGCTATAGGGCAGTATTCTTCACCCCCGCCTTCGGCCTCCCACTGTCCATCCTCGCAACCTGATTCCGTGCAGACGGGCAGAAATGTGGAAGCGCTGGACTGGAAATCGTGATACATATTCGCAGCCGCCGACCGCCCTCCGGGCGAACGCAGCACAGTCAGCGCAGCAGCCGTGTGTCCGGAGCTGCCATAGGTATTCGCGACACTCGTGCTGGTGACGGCAAGACCGTCGGCGCTGGTGGTAATTGCAGTGAAAGTGTAGGCGAGCGAATAGGGCATATCCTGGCAAGAAACAGGACAGGCGGCAACGAATGCCAGAATCGAAATTACCGCGAGTTTCATCATTGCGATCCTCCGTTTCCGGTCTGACCATGCCTGCGGCGCAACCCTGACACCCTAGTGGTGCTTTTCGGCTTCCTTCCGGACCCTCTCGGGTGGCGTGCCGGCGACATAGGCCTTCATGCCCCGCTTGACGGCGAGCAAGGCCTGATCGAGCCGGGCAGCGCCTTCCGTTCCGTAACGGGTCCGGAGACTTGCCAGGTGCTGTTCGAGCATGGCGAGTTTCCTTGCAGCGATATCGTCGGCCCGTTGACGCAGGGCGGGATCCAGGGGCTTCTCTGCGGCCGAACGGCGGATCTCGCGCAGCTCTTCATCCAGTGGATGGATCTCCCGGAACCACGCATCCGCCGCCTCGATCAGCCGCAAGGCCTCCGGCCGGGACAAACCAATCTCCATGAGGTACTTTTGCCGGGTGGCAATGTCCCAACCGCCTGGCTGCTGACTGCGGGCGACCGTGAACAGGACGCCCAGCGCCTCCCGGTCGGAAAACACATGCGGATTCTGCCCCCCGTCCAGGATTTGTGCATTCACGAGCTTCGGCGGGACGATCATGAGACTCGCCCACGCCAGAAGGAACCACGAACGGAACCTGATTCGAAGGGTGAACATGGTTTTCCTCCTCTGTGATCGTAGTCACAAGTCTTGCGATACTCCGATTCGAGAACTTGCTTTGTCCCCTCTGCGATTCAGTGGCGGTAAACCGGCAGAAGCCGCATCACAGGCGCTGCGGCGATCCGTTCCGGGGTCGCTGCAATTTTCTGGCGAGGCGCGGGGATCCCGGAATAAATCCCGCTGCACTCCGTTCGCCGCAAGCCAGCCCAGCGCGTCCTTCCTGTACCGCTCCAGCCGGCTCTTTGCCGCGAGCGCCCGATGAGGGGAAATAACCGTCCAGTGCCCGGCGGCTTCGGGGTGCGAAATCGTCCATGCCAGCGTCGTCATTGCGGCCGGACGGGAATACGGAATTTCCAGAGTCAAGGCGCGAATTTCCGGCTCAGCAGCGATGGCACAGGCCGAAACACACGGAGCCGGGACGACAGAACCCGGCAGGGCGTCCGGCCTCCCGCCAGAGGCGAAGGCCGCGGACAAAGAAGCCGTCAAAACAAACCGGCCGAACAAAACCCAGGAGGGGATCACTATGCCCGCATTCTACCCCCCGGAAATTATAGTCAAGAAAAAAATGTGCAGGTGATTCTCCAAACAGAATCACGAGAACGTTGGTGGAACGAGGGAGCAACGCTCCGGAAAATAAGGCGAAAGCACATTTCAGTGCCGGGTCCGTATCCTGCGCTGCCAACAGCTGCGTTCCGGGATTTCATAAGGACGAGACGTTCCTGCGGCCGATTACTCGCGCGATGAATTTTCCTCGTTCAAGATCAGATCGATTCCAGCTCTTCTTCGAGCAGCTGTTTCTGGTAGAGGTCCGCGTAGTAGCCGTTCAGGGCGAGCAGCTCCTCGTGGCTGCCTTCCTCCACGATGCGGCCGTGGTCGAGGACGTAGATCCTTTCCGCTTCGCGCACGGTCGAGACGCGGTGCGAAATCAGGATGGTGGTGCGGCCGCGCATGAATTCGCGCAGGCTTGCCAGAATGCGGTCCTCGGTGAGCGTGTCCACGGCCGACAGCGCGTCGTCGAGAATCAGAACGTCCGGGTTGCGCAGCAGCGCGCGCGCGATGGCCACGCGCTGCTTCTGTCCCCCGGAAAGCGTGAGCCCGCGCTCGCCGACCTCCGTGTCCAGCCCCTGCGGGAACGTCTGCAAGTCCGTCGCCAGTCCCGCCATTTCGGTCGCGCGCTGAATTTCGGCGCGCGGCGCGTCGGGCCGGCCGAAGGCGATGTTTTCGGCCAGGGTGGCGCTGAAGAGAAAAGTTTCCTGGGGCACGAAGCCGATCCGGCTGCGCACCTCGTGCGGGTCGAATTCGCGGAGGTCGGCGCCGGCCAGGCGCACCACGCCGGACGAGGGATCCAGCAGGCGCGGGATCAGCTGCACCAGCGTGCTCTTGCCGCTGCCCGTGCGCCCGACGATCGCCACTGTGCCGCCGGCGGGAATCCGCAGGGAAACGTCGTCGAGCGCCCTGCGCCCGTCAAAGACGACGCTGACGCGATCCAGTTCGATTTCCCAGGGCCCCGCAGGGAGGGCCCGCGGCGTGGACGGCGCGGCAATGCGCGGCTGTTCGGCCAGCAGCTCGCGGATGCGGCCCAGCGAGGCGCGGCCGCGCTGCACGAGGTTCACCACCCAGCCGAAGGCGATCATCGGCCACACCAGCATGCCCATGTAGGTGTTGAACATCACGAAGCTGCCGAGCGTGATGCGGCCTTCCAGAAGACGCAGGCCGCCAGCCCACAGCACCAGCAGGAACGTCAGCCCGATGAAGAAATGCAGCGAGGGCAAAAACAGCCCCGAAAGCCGCGCCAGGCGCAGGTTTTCGCCGATAAATTGCCGGTTCAGCTCCTGAAAACGGCGCATCTCGGCCTCTTCCTGCACATAGGCGCGGATGACGCGGATGCCGGCCAGCGACTCCTGCACGCGGCTGCTGATGTCGGAATACAGCCGCTGGATGGCTTCGAAGCGGTCGTGGATGCGCCGGCCGAAAAACATCACCGCAAGGCTGACCAGCGGCGCCGGGGCCAGGGCCCACAGCGTCAGCCGCCAGTCCACCGCCAGCATGACGCCCAGCGCGAGCACCAGCGTGAGCGAGGTTTCGGCCAGATACATGACGGCCGGCCCCATCATCATGCGCACCGCGTTCAGGTCGTTGGTGGCCCGGGCCATCAGGTCTCCGGTGCGGTAGCGGTGGAAGAAGCCGGCATCCAGGCGCACGAGGTGGGCGAACAGGTCGTTGCGCATGTCATATTCGACGTCGCGCGAGACGCCCACCAGGATCACCCGCATCCAGTACATGAAGACGCCCTTGACGAGCGAGAGCGC
>Ga0308411_10000249_pt1 | contig 34461 bp, 38 predicted proteins | sample HotsprottomLayer_2_FD_203530 | JGI IMG/M metagenome (GOLD analysis project Ga0308411, IMG submission 203530) | Hot spring phototrophic mat microbial communities from Octopus Spring, Yellowstone National Park, Wyoming, United States -... | ecosystem: Environmental > Aquatic > Thermal springs >... | reverse complement strand
CAGAAGCCAAATCCTGCAAGGCTCGACGCAAGGGCTCCGGCAGCTTTGTGATCGTTCTCCTCATCGCGGCCATCCGTAATATTCCTTGGGCAGTCTTCGGGCTCAAGTAGTACTTTGGCGGGAGCGGTCCTATCTCCAATATGTCCGACAATGAACACTCTCTTGCGTCGCTGGGGCAATCCGAACCATTGAGCGTCCAGCACTCGGTAGGCCCACCAATACCCCAGGTCCCCCAGCGACCGGAGGATGGCACCCATGTCCCATCCTCTGTGCGACGACAGCATTCCAACCACATTTTCGACAACAATCCAGGCGGGACGGAGCCCAGCCACAATACGGTGGAACTCCCACCACAATCCTGACTGGCTTCCAGCCAAGCCCTTACGATTGCCCGCTGTGGAGAAATCTTGGCAGGGGAATCCTCCGCAAATAAGGTCAACTGGGTCAAGATCGTCCGCCTTGACCCCTCTGATGTCTTTGAACCTTTTGATGTCCGGAAACCTCTCATTTAGCACCCTTAGGCAAAAGCGATCTATCTCAATTTGCCAAACGATATAGCACCCAGCCCTTTGAAACGCAAGGTCGAACCCCCCTATACCAGCAAAGACGCTACCAATCTTCATAGAAACACAGGCGCCGGAACCCCAGATTTCAGCCTGGGGTGGTTGACAAGAATTTAATGACAACAGATGTCATGTTGACATCGGCATACTCTTTGACGACTGCCTGATAGATGATCTGGCTATCATCACGCCAGACCACACCGGTTAGCGCGTCCTCAACGGCCCTCAAGAGCTTGGTTAGGTCGGGCTTGACGGTGGGATACGCTGGAGCAGAGGACTTCACCGCCCCCCTAGTTGTGTAGTGTGCCTTTGGTCTTCGGAACCGGAAGACGATGAAAAGCCTAATCGGCTCAGAACGCGGGACCCAGCCTGCTGGCAATGCGTTCCGAGCAGCCTCTTGTACCATGGCCATCCACAGTCGTCCCCTCTCTCCTGTGTTGTCTGATACAGCAACGCCCAAGGAGCCATCCTTGCGACGAATGGGGAAGGCTCGTTTACTACCGCGCGGTACCGGTTTGCCGAGAACGTGAAAGCGGATTACCATATGCTTCAACGCGATCAAAGAAGTACCAACACCTGCGTGTTCGCCTGCTCGAATGCCAACTGAATGCCTCCTGGATCAAGAATGTGCATGTACACTTCTTCATTGGGTTCCAGGCACCGGATGGCGCGCGCAAAAGAGCTCGCGCGCACGGCAATTCTAATATCGAACCCAATGCATTTCCCCAGAGGGGTTGCTGGCGGCCCGAAGTTCGTCCCATCGGACGATGACCACGCGATGCATGGTGCGCTCACCCATGATGAGTGAAATCTGATGAAATAGGCTGTGGGCTTCTTCGCCTCAGGCCGCGACGCCCATCCTTGGTGCAGCTTTTGCAATTGGCCTTTGTCGGTCCAAACGGACAGCATAGGGGTGTGTTCGTAGTAATCTCGCAGCCACCACGTGTCCCAGATATGATGTTCACAAACACCGCTGACGGGTTTGGTCTCACATTTCTCCGCGGAGCCCGGCACCGGTGCGAGTCGAACGCGCGCCTGCTTGCCCTTGCGATCGACAGCAGATATTCTGATTTCCACGTGGCTTTTGCAATCTTTCAAAGGCGCCAGGGCATTCAGAAAGTCGCTGGGCCTCACGCTGACGGCTTGCGGGCTTTTTGTTCGCGTGGTTGCGCCAACTATCGAATTGTCAACGACGACGTATATCCGCGGTTCCAGGTATGCCACGCAGCGTAAGACGCGCTGGTAGCCGTCCCCCTGGAGATATAACCATAGAGTTTCATGCTCCTGCGAAGGATGCTCCCCAAGGATCTCGGACATGCGCTCGTACAGGCGCTGAATCTGCTCAGCTTCAAGTGTGATCGATGCGATCAGACTCATAAACTTGCTCCTCTCCACGCTTGGGATTCCGGTACGGACAGGGGTCGTTAATGTGCCAGGCGCCACAAGTCTTGCAGCGCGTTAGGCTCAGGAGAATGATCATGGACGCCATAACTATGACCCAGGCCAGGAATACGGCCAGGGCCACGAACTCAAGGATTTCGAGCAACGTTGCCAACATAATTGCCTCCTCGAGGCTCAGCCAACGCTCCTCATCGGCGCGATGTAACAGACTTTGCCATTATCGCCGTCAGTGAGGCAAATCGGCTGGTCGCCCCAGCCAACTTGCAGGTGGATCGTTTCATCGTCGGCCGCATTCAAGAAGTCTAGCACGTAGCGCGGGTTCAGCCGCGCTTCCAGATTTTCCCCAGAGAACGACAGGGGCGTTACGCGTTCGATTGCGCGTCCGTCGACGGACCGGATAACCATGGTCTCATCAAAACTTAGAACCATGCCAAAGGCGGACGGATCCTGTGCAATCAATGAAATGCGTTGCACTGCCCGCAGAAAATCCTTTCGATCGACGCTAACCCGTGCCTTTGATTCCAAGCCCTGGATCACCTGACGATAATTCGGATATGTGCTGTCTATGAGCTTGGCCTTGAGCTCAAGGCTTTCGAGACTGTGGCACTCGCTGCATGTCATTGTGATATGATCATTCGTTAATCGAACCTCAACAGCGCCGCTTTCCCGGGCCTGCGCCGCAAGCGCTCGAGTGATCAGGTCCACGGCGGCCACGGGAACCACGTATTGGGCGGCACCCCTGGCGGGTTCATCTAGCTTGCGCTCAATAATCGCTAAGCGCCTGCCGTCAGTTGATACAAGGCGCAAGGAGTCATCGTTAAATTCGAACAAAACGGACTCTAATACGTATCGATTATCCGAGCCGTCCGATGCGGCATAACGCATCCCGCGCAACATAGCAGCGAGTTCGTTTCCGGTGAATTTTGCGGATAGGTCGGGCTTAGGTTTAGCTCCCGCGCCCTCTGGGCTACGCGAATCGGCGCTTCCTATTGCTTCTGGGAAATCCGCCGGATCTGGAGTATGAAGGCAGTATTCACAGTCGCCGGCGGCGATGTTTATCCCCGTTTCGCTTAACCTGGATATCTCCGTTTCCCGCTGATCGAACAGCTTGACAAGTGCAAGAGTCGTCTTCATGGGAAGAAGCAAATCCCGTTTCACCTTGCCTTGGCTCCTGCATGGAATTTCGGCCGTAAGGCGTGCGTCCAGGCTTGTGCAGCAGATCTCTAGTACTTCCGGATAATCCTGGTCGCCGCTTTGCTTCGGCAACAACCGGAGGCGCGCGCATAACAGCGCGGGAATAAGGCATATTCTTGGCACCGCCGGCGCCACAACTGATAGCGCCGCTCGTAATGTCTTGGTTTCAATTGTCAGTTTCATGGCTGTTCCTTGGCTAACTGATCGATCGGCAGACGAATGCGCCGATCAAGCTCGATTCCATCGGTTTCGGAAATCCTCACTTCGACCCCGGTCTGTTCGGCCAGTTGAGCAATAGCGAGGTCCGGCGCCTTGTGCTCCTTGCGGAAAAGCGCACGCAACGCAGGCATTGAAACCGATATGGCCGAGGTCCAATCCTGCTCATAGAGGAGGGATAGCCGCGCCAGGAATTCCGGCGTCGGCCTGCCCAACTCGACGCGGCTTCTCTTGATGCGCTTCAGCCCGGCTTGCGCAAGGTCCTCGTCGCTGGTTTCAACTACGGCAGGGCGTAATTGCTCCAGCATATCCTCAATCACTCGGCGAATGAGGAGGAGCCTGGCGTACGCTTTCGCAGGTTGAGCCGGTAATTCCGATTTCGGCGGCATAGCCTCAATCAGGGCCGCCCGATGTGGGCAGACATGCCGCCCCGGACAAGCCTGGCACCAGTGGCCAGGTTGGAAGAAATCTGTCCGATGCGTGGCAGCCAGGATGTGGGCAACAGTCAGCTCCGCCTCCGCAGGATGTAAGGTGGCTCTTTTCCAAACCCTCTGCTCGTCCACATAGAGGAGGTAGCCGATCGCCGGCTGCATCGTCGCCGCCGACCAGAATGCGGACATGGCGACAATCTGGGCGCGCGCGAACCAGGAGAACAAAGGATCATCTGACCGGCCGGTTTTGTAGTCGATGATCTTTATGCCGTCTGCAGTCCGGCACCAAAGGTCCGGCCTGGCGGAAAACAGGTCTTCGTCTGAGGCATCGTAGGAAAGCGCGATGCCCTGCGACGTTTTCCGGAAGTATACCCGGGTTTCGCGTTCCAGCTTTCCATCGATGGCATCGCCCACAATGGCTTGAGTGGTCTCAAGCGCCCACCGCACGGCCTCTGTGTCAGCCGTATTGTCCAGTTTATCAGGGCAGCGAGCCTCGATGGCGGCGTGGATGGCTGTCCCGCGGGACTGCTCAGGCGTGGCCTCGGGCAGGGCGCGCGCCTGCATGGCCTCGGCACGCATCTGTATTGAGCCGGGGCAGAGAAGGGCCAGGCCCGTCTGGCTGGCAGTAAGCGTTGGTCTCATTGGCCGCCTCCAGCACGCTGCTTCAGTTCGCGTTCGATATCGATTGCCCGTGCAGACAGGGCGTCCCAATACGTTGCCACCGCCTGCTCGAGGGGCATTTCGGTTGGCAGAATGCCCAAGCGGAATGCCGCGGCAATCCACTCAGCCTCTGTGACCTTGAGTTTTTTAAGGTGAAGCCTGATAAGCTTCACCTTGGCCTCTTTCATGTTCGCTGGAGGGGGCTCTGCCGGGCCTCCCGTGGCGCTTGGAGGTTGCCCGCCGGGTTCTGGCCCGCGGGCATTCTCGTCTACTGGGGGGAACGCGATGTCCGGCGTTGTCTCCTCATCAGCAATGGCCTGAGCGATTGCGGCCAACCGGCCGATGTGCGCTTCAGTTGCCTCGTCCCAGGAGTTGATGCCCAGCCTCCGCAGGGCCCGCGCTTCGGAGACGCCAATTTGGGCCAGCCAGGCCTTGGCCTTTGCCAGCCGCTTCGGGTCGGCCTTGCCCGCTCCTGCCTGCCCAATTGCCTGCTGGCAGGCAGTCATGACGGCGTGCTTGATCGATTGCGGCACGACCGCAAAGATGGCGTCCCGGAGAGCCTTTTTGGCCGCAGCCTTGGCGACAACCAGTTTCAGCCTCTCATCGTAGGGCTTGCCATTGCGGTACAGGCACGACTCGCGGCACTCTACTCGAATGGCGTTATTGGATTCCAAGTCCCACGCCATTGCGGAGGCGACAACGTACGTCTCCGCGATCTCATCGATTTTGGAAGCACAGCGCAGGTTGCCCCACGAAGAGGCAATGATCTCCGCCGCACGGATACTCGGGCCCTCGGCGACGATCTCCTTGCCGCTTTCGTCGCGGCCGACCGGCCGCTGCCAAATACATGAGGCCGCGGTGTCAAGATCAATCGTGGCCATTTCGACGGCCCTCTTGCGAGCGGCCGCCACATCGCGCGGGTAGCGCCGCGCTGTTGTCACCTGAACGTCAATAGGGTCACCAGAAGAGAGTGAGCCCACAGCTTGGATCGAACTGATTTCTGGTAGGTTTTTCATGGCTTTGATGCGCCCGTTCGCCGCGGGCAGGCGCCTTTGGAGGAGCCCGCGCCCAGCTGGCACCAACGTGGAGGTGGGCGCTCGCCAGCCTGGCCCTAGTATCCCTAAGCGCCGCGTAAAGTCAATTGGAAACGTGAAATTTTTCTCAGAAAAAATTTGCGACGGATGGCGCTTTTGGCATGCTGCGTGCTATCAGTTGATGGTGCAAGATTTCGGTCGGCCAATTTTCTCCCGCGGAAACAACCCCCCGGGGGGGGTGCTATTGGCCGAAGCGATGCCAACGCGCCCTGTCAGCATCGCCGACGAGGCTTCTTGTCAATTCCGCCGCCGCAGATATGAGTGGCTCATGAGGCGGGTGTTCACGGCGGTCCGCGCGCTTAATGGCTCGAGCCGTGGCTGCCTTGGCGGGAATCGGCGCGGGCAGTCGCCCCATGCCTCATGCGGCCGTTTCAGAATCACTTTGGATAAAATGCTGCGCCAGCCAATCATTACTGCTGGCCCCAGAAAATTTTCCCAGGCGAAACGCGCAACGGCCGGCCCATATGCGCGCCGTTGTTGTTGGCTGGATTCCGGGGTTCGCGCTAATCCGGCCCGCGGCGGCGGTTGTCGGGAAAGTTTACAGTCGTGGGCGGGTGAGTGGGGGCTGGATACCGCAAGCGCGCCGGCGCAAGCGGGGCGTCGGCCGTTAACGTTTTCGGCCCGGCTGGCGGCGTCTTGCATGCAGCCCGCATACCAAGACATGACATAGCACGCGCAAGATCCCGGGACAACAAGAAAGAATATACGCGCGCGCGCGCGAGGGGGATCCCAGGAATTTGATCGGATCGGTGGATCTGAGACCATGTCGGTGGAGCGAGGGATTCCCCATCCCTCGTATCCCCCTGGGTGCATCCCTGGGAGCCGGGACCCCGCGTTCCCGGTGGCGGGCGGCCAGCCTGACGGCCGGCGGCAGTGGGCGACCGCAGAAAGCCCACCCCGGTCCGCGGACCGAGTGGATTCCGCGGCGCACCGCGTGCGGTCTCACCGATGCTCTCCCGCGCGCGCGCGACAGCTCCAGAGCGGGCGGCTTACGACTTACCACACCCGGGGTGGAACCGGGGCGGGTGGGCGGCAACACCCGGAGGAGTAAGTCGTGGGAAGGGGAGTATCACCTCACCCTCCTCGTGGGACTCCCTGGACGAGTAAGAATGGTCGACTAACTACTAAGTCGACTAACTCTGCTCGACGAATTGAGGTGAAACACACCACCACTATGAACACACTAGTGAAGTTAGTCACCCTCACCGCAGGGTCACACAATTTACGACCCTGCTTCATCGGGCCCACCGGCTGTGGAAAGACAGCCCGGGTCCGGCAACTCGCGGCCGCGCTTGATCGGCCGGTCATTACCTTGTTGCTCCAGACCATGCTGCCCGAGGACCTGCTCGGGCTTCCACGCGTCGTCCGGCGGGAGACCTTCTGGGCTCTCCCCGACTGGGTGCGGGCTGCTGCGGAACGGCCGCACGTGCTGTTCTTGGACGAACTGGACAAGCCGCGGCCCGAGGTGGTCGCGGCTACCCTGACCCTGATTTGGGACCTGGAGGTCCGCGGTGTGCGGCTGCATCCCGAGACAATTGTTATCGGAGCTATGCAGCCCGTCGACCGCGACCTCTGGCTGAGTGACGAAACTCTCCGCGCGCTGGCCGCGCGGCTCATCTTCATTCCGGTCTCGGCCGCTGATGGCTACGAGCGGCTGGCCAACCTAACTCGGCTGCCGTGGGTGGCTGAGTTAGCAAAGGATGAGGTAGCTCCGGCCCCGCCGGTCCTCGAAAAACCCAGCGTGCGGCAGCTCGATTGCGCGCTGCGGCTCATCCGCTCCGGTGCGGATCCGGAGTTAGTCATCCGCGGTATCTGCGGTCCGCGCGTCGCGGACTGGATTCTTGCGAAACTGAGCGAGAATCCGCTCCAATCGGACGAGCTGGGGCTTACCGCTGACGTTGCCGCGGCTCGGCTCCCAGAGCTCGCTGTCCACGGACCGGCCCAAAAGTGGGCTGAGGCGCTAGCCACCCTCTTCATCGAGGGTGACCCGGATCTCGTCAGCCGGGCTTTGCACCGGCAATATGAAGCCGTCGCCGCTGCAGGCCAGCTCTGCGGTGACGAACCGGAAGAGGTCATCATTGAAAAATTCAAGGAGGCCTGCGTGCGCGTCGCGCGGGCTTACGCTGCCAGGAGGAGCGACAAATGATCCCTCCTGAATGGTCTCGCTTGCTCGACCGGCTCGGGGTGCGACTCACCTGGGAGCAAGGTGAGTGTTACTGTGAGTTGACCAGGTCGGGGTATCGAATCAATCTCGATCCCCGACTGCCGGAGGATACCCGCGTGGTGCTTCTCCGGCACGAGTTACAACACGCGCTCTCGGGAGACTGTCTCCCCGGCCGCGCGCTCGAACTCGGGCTCACACCCAAGCAACTCAACGTGGTTGCTGACGCTGTCATTAACGCCAGCCTACCGCGCGAAAAGCTGCTCCGCGCTAGCCAAAGCCTGCACGGACCGAAGGGTAGACCGATTACCCTCGATCTGTTCGGCTGGGATAAGAACTACACTCCCAGTCGCGCGGAGCTGGTCCCGGTCATCGGCCGGGGTAAGTCTGACCAACAGCAGCACTCGGATCAGCAGTCCGATCAGCAGCAACGGTCCGATCAGACCGACGAGCTCCGGCACGATCCAAGCTGCTCGCTCGATGAACTGCGGAAAGTCCACCGTGAATTCGTCGAGCGCGCGCGGGAACAGATCGAGCGGATGGAGTCGGCTAAGAAGCCGCTCCCCCCAACCGATCCGCGCGGGCTCGCAGCGCGTGTTCGCAGTCTCGCTGCGGTTCTCTCCCAGCGTGCGTACCGATCCGGTCGGTCGGGGATGTTCAGTTACACCCGCAATTACAAGCGACCGGGACGCACCCCGCTTACCCGCGGTGTGGTCCGCGAACCGCGGATCAAAGTAGCTGTGTTAGTCGACGTGTCTGGTTCACTCCAGAAACACTGGTCCACGCTGCACGGGCTTGCTCATCGTCTTGCGCGCGCGGCTGACCTCGAAGTAGTCGTGTTCGCCGGAGGTGCAGCGGTAGTCCGCGGCCGCGACCTTCCGTCGATCGACTCGTCCGATACCCGGATCGGTCCCGCGCTCCAACTTGTGCGGGATGCGGCCGCGATCGTGGTCATTTCCGACTTCCGGCTCTCGGATCCGGAGGTCTTGAACCAGATCCATGTCCCCTGGATAGCCGTGCTCGTGGGAGATTACTCAGAACAATCAGTCCCCGCGGGTACACCCAAAGTGATCATCGAGCTATGAAACTCCTCAAATGTTCACCTCCAACCGAACGAATGTTCGGTTCCGACATCACACTCGAGCCGACAGGTGTCGAGGTGGGGATCGTCTTTCCGAGTGTCGTGGTCTGCTTTTCACACGACGGTGTGAAGCGGACAGCCGAAAAAAATGTACCCTTTGCGCTGTCACTCGATCCGCGACCGACAGCCCAGGTCCCAAGGGATGTCCAGGTACTATGAAAATCACGATCAACAGCAGCAATCCTGAGCTCGTGATGTGTGGTCACGCGCTTATGCTTGATGCAAATGGAGTCTTTTCTGAGCGCCCCGCGTGTTTGGTGCAGCGGAATGTGTCGTGTTTTTTCCCAGATGGACACAAAATGAAATCCACACGTCATTTTCTTTATGCTCTCGAAGCCTGCCCCAGGCTCGTCGCCCGCGTCCCGGCTTGCGTCCAGCTATGAAAATCAAACGTCACACGCTTACATTAGCCGTGCTCGCCGGACCCCACGTGCTTCTCGACTCATGCTTTGTCGGGTGCATGCTGTCGCGGGACAGCCGGACCGCACGCGCACGTTCTATCACAGAAAAGGGGATCTCTTGGGAAGCTAAGTCAGCGTGGCCTTTTGCGCTGATTTCCGGACTGGAGAGATTGATGGTCGTCCGAGTCCCTTCGCAGTGCTTTAAAGAACCATGAAAATACTACCCCACGATCCCTACAAACCGGTCGGAGGAGATCGGATCCAAGTGTGGAAAGGAGCCGTTTGGATTTTACCGCAGCGGATTCCATCCTGGAACACGCTCACCAACATTCTATGGTCTGGTGAGGTTGAACGCACCAAAGAGGTATACGAATACGAGCTCTGGTGCTTCGATAAACCCCGCGTTGTGGTCCCTCATGACAAGTTTCTTGGTCTATGAAAGTACACAGACTCGCCCCGCAGAGCCCGATGTGCAGCCGCAGGATCCGACTGGGTGAAAAACACATTAGTATCTGTCCACAGGAGAAAACTCCTCAAGACAAGCTTACCCTTGTTTTCTGTTCCGGAGTCCGCGCCGTTCCCACCGCGGGGGCCGAATACGAGCTGTACGCCTTCGCGAAGCCGTACGTGGTGGTCCCGCGCGATAAGTTGAGTTAGCTGCAAGTTGGGCTACCCCCAATATTAAAGCCCGCACGCCCCCGGCAAAACTGCCGGGGGTTCTTTTTGCACAAGATATATTAGCCGGCTGCATCATGATGATTAAGCCTGCTTCAATCATGCGCTCTGCCGCGACGCATTGAGTCAGCTAATCGCGCTCGGTGTATTAGCCCGCGTGATCCAGAGGGTGTTGGTACATGTGATTAGCGCGCGCAATGGGCAGCATGCTTGCGTCTAACATCCGCCAGGAGCGGGCCCCGCGCAGCGCCGCAAGGCCGATCCAGGTCGACCGGTTTACTAGCAAGCTTGGAGCCCGATAAAACGTCCGCTTGGGATCAATCCAGCGCTCCGCAAAGTCGTCAGTCTCGAGGACTTTACATTCCGAGCCCAACGTGTAAGACCAGCCGACACCAGCCCCAAAACCGTCGGAAAAGCTTCCCAATCCCTCCGGCCGCGTAAAGAAGTCCGACAACAGCGCGGGAAAGGAATCTCTTGGCGGAAACAGGCCGCACCGGCGGGGCGCCGAGGCCGTTCAAAACGCAAAAGCCGCTTTTTTGGCAAGTTTTAGCTCGTTACAGGATGCTGTTGGCACGGACCATGCTTACATGTGGTGCGGCGGCGGCGACTTGCTCTCGCAGTGCGGTCAACGTGCCTCGATAGGCCCAATAGAGGTCCTGGCCCCGCCATCGCAACGCTTGGTGCAGCCTTACCGCCTACAGGCGGCAAGGCACCGCCAGCAACATGCTTCTGGCAGCCATTCATGGCAGGTTTGGCAGGTTTGGCAGGTTTTTGGAAAAATGTTTAAGGGCCCTTCAAGGCCCAAATTTTGCCTTTAAATCAGGCCGCCTTATACAACGCGGCACTTGTATTAGCCGAAAACGCCTTTTCGCGGCTGGCAGACGCGAAGAAAGTGCAAGTCTGTGCTGACTGTTAACGTTATCGAACCTTAAAAATTCAAGCCTGTGTGGAAAAAATCGCATTCTGCTTTCAAATTTCCATGCAATGGCAAGTTGTGGCAGGTTATGGCAGGTTGTGTTTCTTTGTAACCCCTTGATTCTTAGGCTTTATGGCAGGTTATGGCAGGTTTGGCAGGTTATAAAACTGTATGTAGAAAAATTAAAACAGAGCACTAGCACCTTGTGATAAGAGGCGCGCGTATAAAAAAGTTTTCGAAAAACCTGCCATACTTGCCACAACCTGCCATAACCGTTGATGCTCAATGACTTACGCGGGTGGCAACCTGCCACAAACCTGCCATAACCTGCCACAAGCGTTGATGCTCAACGACTTACGCAAATTTCGGATGCCGAATTGTCAACTGCCTTTGCGGCCGAGGTTGACAATTGGTTGCCTATGTCGCTATGGCTGCGGCGGCTCGGCTGGTCCTGTTCTGGCCTGGCGCCAGATTGCTTTAAACCAGCCTACGGCCGGCTTTTCGCTCTGGCGAAGTGGGGGAGCCGCGCCGCAATTAAAAAGCCAGGCAGATCGAATCCTGGGCGGGTTGAGCGGGCACATAATTTTGCGCGGGATTAGGCTTGACTGGGCTTATCATTACAGTAGGGTGGTGGCGTGATTACAGGTACAGACCGCAGGCGGATGTTGGAAGGGGCTTGGACCATGGCCGTTGCCGAGGGGAAGCCCTTGAGGGACGTGTTGCGGTCTCAAGAGGATGCGGCCGCGGCCATCCACGCGAGCGGGTCGATTCAATCTGTGTCCAACGGAGCCCTGTCCACGGTGTACTGGACCGGGGCCGCGGCCCACGCAGTGACGAGCGCCGAAATTGCTCGGGCCTGGGGTTCGCTCGTTGAATTGTACGACGATCTTGCGGCCGCGAACCCGTCCGAGAGTGAAGAAGAGCGCTACCGCAAGATGCTGGTCTTGGCTCGTGTAAGCCGGAAATCTTACCTCGTCGACGCCCAAAATGCTCGGTTTACTTAAGAGGCTGCTGACGCGCGGCCGAAACGGTGAGCGACGGCTCTATGGCAGGTATCTTGTCGCAGACCGCGGCCTTTCGCAGCTCTCTCTCGAAGCGCCGGGCGGCTGGGAAAGCCTAGGGGCTCGGGCTGACCGGGCACAAAACATTGCGGTTTCGAGGTATTTCGAGCGGCACTCGGCCCTGGCGAACCGGCTTGCCGCGATCTACGTGGACTATACCGTTGGCCCGCGGGGGCTGGCCCTCGTGCCTGCCAGCGGTTATGAGCCGTGGGACCAGTGGGCAACGACCGCATGGGAAGAGATCAAGGATCAGTTGGTCCTCGGGCCCGCCGGACAGAATGGCTGGGGAGCCGCGCAGGCGCTGATGGTCTGGAGATGGTTTTTCGACGGCGAAGTTTTCATCTACCTGACAGAGCTCGAGGGCCGTCCCGCGGTGCAGGTCCTAGAAACGCATAGGATCGTCCAGCCCACGAACCTTGCGCCGCAGCAGAGGAAAAAAATCATCGACGGCATTGAAATTGACCCGCTGACAACGCAGCCGATCGCCTATCACGTCCTGACTGATGATCGCGGCGGCACGCGCAGGGTCCCGGCTTCGCAGATCATCCACATCATGGATCCTTCATACTCGGATCAATTGCGAGGCATGCCGGTCCTCACGCCCGTACTTCGGGACATGCACTGTCTCATGGACCTGGAGATGTACGAGATGCGGGCCCACGCGGACGCCGCCGAGAAATCGACGATCTGGAAGCTGCACACCGGCGAATTTGGCGCCGAGCTTGTGCGTCGCGCCGACCTTGGGCTGGAGCAGATCGAATCGGCCGGGCAAGAAATCGCGGACCGGGTCCGCCATTACAGCGATGCCCTTGGCGGCCGCGCAGTTGCGCTTCTACCCGGCGAAGATGTTACCGTAATTCAGCCGCAGCGGCCGACCGAACAACAGCGTGCGTTCTGGGATTATCTGATCAACAAGATTTGCGTGGGGGTGGGGATTCCTCGCCAGCTGGTGGCGCCCTACAGCGTTCAGGGCACTGTGGCCCGCGCAGACCTGGCGGCCGCGCGCAGTTCCATGATTTCGGCCTCGGAACTGTTCATTCGCGCGACGCGCAAAATCTACGCCCATGCGCTCGGGGTGATTATGGCCAACAACTCGGGCCTGCCACCGGCCCCGGCAACATGGTCGAACGTTTCCATTCGCGCGCCGCGCCAAATTGATGTTGACCTGGGCCGCTCCACGGTGGCGATGCTTGAGGAGCTCAAGCATGGCGCTTCGCACTGGGAACTTATCTATGGGCAAATGGGCCTGGACTGGCGGCAAGAACTTAGAAAGCGGGCGGAGCAAATCGCTTACATGCGGCAGTTGGCTGAACAATTTGGCCTTGACGTGCGCTGGCTTTCGCAGACATTAGTCCCAGAGAGCACCAACAGCGCGGTTAGGGCTCGAGACGGGCAGGAGGTGACGAATGGCGACACTGAGGATTGATAAACCGATCGGCACCGATTTCTTCGGCGACGCGATTAGCTACACAGCGGTGCGTGATTTTCTGGAGCGCATCCCGCCAGATGAGCCATTAACTGTTCTCATCAATTCTCCCGGCGGATCCGTCACGGAAGGCTTTGGGATTTACAATGCGCTTCGAGAACGGAAACCGACGGTTTACATCGAGGGCGCCGCGTGGTCCATTGCATCTTTGATTGCGGCTGCCGGGCGCGAAATTGTTGCGCGTCCGGCCTCTTCCATCATGATCCATGACGCTTGGGGGTTTACGGTTGGCAATGCAGAGGAGCACCTGCGGAGTGCTGAGGCCTTGGACGGCCTATCGCGGACCATGGCCAACATTTACGCCTCCACCACAGGCAAGGATCAGGAAACAATCCGAAAGATGATGCAAGAAGAGGCATGGTTTACGCCTGAGGAGGCCAAAGAATTCGGGTTTGTGCATCGAATCGAGGACGCCGGCGCCGGCGCTATGGCCGCCGTACCGCCATGGAAGATGTGGGCCGAGGCGGCGAAGGCAATGCATTTCCGGCGCTGGGAAGAGTTTGCGGCGCGGCATGGTGGGGCCGCTGCCGCGGGCGCAAAGAGTGACCCACCGGACAAGACAAGCAAAATGAAGAAGGAGGAAACGCTTATGGAGGACCAAACCAAGCCCGCGGCACCGGCCGCGGACAAGACTCAGGGCGGGCAGGCGGCGCCGCAGCCACAGCCCGCAGCGCCGCCGCAACCTCAACCGCACGGGCAGCAACAGCCCCCGCCGGGGCCTTTGCCAAGCCCGAACATTCGGGCCGAGGACCAAACCCTTGAGAGCCTGTTGCGTGGCAAGTCGGCACAGGAGCGCCGCAAATTCCTGGTGCGGGAATTCAATCACCTGCGCCAGGCATTCCCGCTCTTTGAGCCGTTGGCGGCCAACACCTACAATACCTCACCCACTGGCGCGTTGATGCCTGCGATCGTCAGCTCCGTCGCGCTGACCGTGTTGCAGCATCGGCTTGCGCCGTTGCAAGCCTTCGCCAGGACTGTCACCCAGGGCCGGATCGGCAGGCGGACCATTCAGGTTCCAATTGCGACCACGCAGGGGACCACGCAGTCCAACCCGACGAATTTCGAGCCCGCCTCTGGCATCGCGGCCACGATCTCGAACCGGCCGGTGACCCCGGACCATATCGTCACGTTCCTGCACTTCGACTGGTCTGAAGTGCTGAGCGGGTATGACCTGGAGTGGTTCCTGGAGATTAAGGCCGCCGAATTCGCGGATGCAATCATGTCGAGGGTCATCACCGTGATGACCACCACGAACTTCACCGGCTCAAACAACGTCGCGATCCAGTCGGCAAACTTTACTGCGGAGCGCATGAAAGACCTCTGGGCGCTGTTGGTCCGCGCGCCACGGCGGTACGCCATCCTGCGTCAGGATTACTTCAAGCGATTGCTGCCCGACAACTTGCAGAGCTTCAACCCGCTTGAAGGCTGGACCTATCCGGGATGGGACGGTGTATTCCCACAGACACTGTGGACTGGCGGAGCCACGGCTCTGGCCGGTTTCTGCTGCAACCCGCAGGCCATTGTTGTGGCGGCGGGCCTGCCGCTGGAGCCCATGCGCGACGTGAACATCCCAAGTTCCACCGTTTTGACCGTTGAAAACATCGGACTGTCTGTGGAGCAGTGGCGGTGGTATTCGCCCGCCACACGCACCACTTGGATGACCTGGGAGGTTTGCTTCGGCGCTGCGCTCGGCGACGCCTCGGCAGGCGTAATCATCCGAGATGCTGCTACGTAATTCGTGACCCTGGTACCTGGAGAGATTGCCGCCCGCGATGGTGCCGGCGTGCTGCTGCGGACGCATGGCCGCAAGCTGGACGTTCGCACGGCCGCCGGCACCTTCAGCGGCTTGATCGCAGCGATTGCCGCTGTCCCGCTCGCCGAGCTCGACGACGAGATGCGACAAGATCCGCGCGAGCGGGTCCGCCTTTTCTTTCCTTTGGATGCACCCGAACTGGAGATAGGCGATGAAATCACTGATGGGCGTGGTCATCGATGGATTATCGTCAGCCTGGCGCAAAGTGGCGTCGGCGGTCTACGCGCTTACGACGCTGTGGCTGACCATCGCAATCGCTGAGGCCACTCCGGTCCTCTTTAACCTTAAGCTGCTGACCGGGACGGACGCGAATCGGGCCATCACCATCACGCCCACGAACGCTCCGGGATGGACCGTCCCGGGGACCAACGCCATTTTCCTTTCCCAGCCAATCACGCTTCAGGCCGTAAACGGCACGGCGCAGACGAATTTGGCCCCCGGGGTTTACCGGCTGACCTTTGCGGGGCTGCCGGGCAGCATTTTGATTGCCGTTCCCGAGACGAATGCGGTGCTCCAGGCGCACCAACTGGCCATTCAGGGCCTGACCATTTATACCTACACGAACCCGATATCATCCCTTATAGGATCGACCGAGTACATCACAACGCTGGATCCGACGAAGATCATAGTACAAACCAACGACACGCTATACTCGATTGGGGTTGGCCCGCAGGTAGCCATTACCACGAATGCGATAACGTGGACGGCGCTGCAGACGTTCCAGCAAGGGGCACATACGTTGGGCGATTTGACCGGTGAGCAGGATGGTACAGTGCGCTGGCGGATCTCTGCTGCGGGTGTCTTTACCGGGAATGGCTCTGGCCTGACGAACCTGAACGCTACCGAGCTCCGCACCGGCACAATCGACGTGGCCAGACTACCGAGCAGCGTTGCTTTAACCAACCGGTCGCACCGGTTCTGGGGCAATCAGACCAACTACGGCGATTGGATGATCTTTGGAAGGACGACTGTGACCGGCGATGTTGCGAGCGCCGCAACGTTTCACGGTTCTGGCGCAGGCCTGACCAATTTGGACGCGTCTGCGCTGGCATCAGGGACAGTGCCTGCAGGCCGGCTTCCGGCTGAGCTTGCATGGACAAACCGCCCGCAGACCTTCTTCGGCAATCTTGAGGTTCGGACCAACATTACGACCACCAACTTGATTGTGCGTTCGACCGCAACCGTGGATGCGCTGCGCTTTACGACGAATACTGTTCGCATTGGAAGCGACGTCTTGCCGGCGACGGGGACAGCCAATTATTTTGGCGGAGTCTTCATTGGCGGCCACGCAGGGCCGCTAGCCGGCAATGCAGAGCAAGCGGTGGCGATCGGCTGGCGCGCTGGCCAGAGCGCAACGAACTCAATATACCGATCTGTGATTATTGGTCAGAATGCCGGCGAATTCGCGACCAATGCGCCATACAGTCTGATTGCTGGCTATGCGGCTGGCCGGTATGGCGCAAACTTAACGGAATCTGTTGCATTAGGGCAGCAGGCGGCATTCGACACGCTTTATTCACCGTATAGTGTAATTGTCGGGAGCCTGGCTGGTCGAAACGCAGCCAATTCTCCGTTCGCCACAATGCTTGGCTACGCAGCCGGGGACTATGCTGCGGGTGGCACGAATATGGTCGCCATTGGCGCGGCAAGCGGGCGCCATGCGACCAATTCGGGCTGGTCAGTGTTCATCGGCGACGGAGCGGGGCGGAATTTTGAAGATTCACCCTACAACATCGTAATCGGGGGCATTCGAGATGATGCGACCAGTCGCGTGGACCGGCTGATGATTCATTCGCGCAACACGACGATTCCGCTGATCTACGGCGAATTTGACAACCGATTGCTGCGTGTACATGGGTGGCTGGACGTGACCAATAAAGTGGCGGCTTCGCTCTTCGAAGGGAATGCTGCGGGGCTGACCAACCTTCCGGTATCTGGCATTGCGGCCGGCGGGACGCGCGACGGTACAACCTTTCTTCGCGGGGACGGCCAATGGGCTGTGCCTCCGGGCGGCGGCGGTGGTGGCGGGACAACTGAGTACGTTGCCAGTGCCAACACGAACCACATCGTCGTAACCACGAACCTTCCTGTCTACACGTTGGATGTGGGCAATGCGGTTGCGCGGACCAATCGCGCGCAAACGTTTTACGGGGATCTGTCGGTGCGGACCAACTTGGACGTGTTGAACACCGTAACCGCGGCTACGGGCATTTTCTCTGGCCGCATTATTGGCAATTTGGTCCAAGCAACCAACCTTCCTGTCTCTGGAATCTCTGCCAGTGGGACTCGTGATGCGAGCACGTTCCTCCGCGGCGACGGAACATGGGCTGTACCCGGCCCCAACGACGTGTTCATCGTTGCTCCTCGGGCCACCGGGAACGGAGCCCAGGACTGGCCAAACTTGCAAGCCGCCCTCGATCAGACCACAAACGCCACACATCTGTACGGAGCACGGACTTACGTAATCATTCCGCCCGGAATATACGTCATAACACAGGCGCTAACGCTGCGGGCCCATGGCATTACAGTGTGGGGAAGCGGTATCGACCGTACTTTAATCACGCAGCAATCATCCACTGCGCCAGTCTTTGTCGTTCATGGAGTGACGGGTAACTACGGCGGCACGAACCAGCTTTGGTGGGCTGAAATCGGCAATATGCGGATCACGAAGACGCGTGAACCGATCAGTGTTTCCACCAGCAGAGCATTTGACTTCGCGTCAGGCGTTTCTGGCTCACAGAAAGCCTCCAGGCTCATTTTGCGCAGGATCAAGGTCGATAATTTCTATATCGGCGTCTACATCGGGCATGGTGTCGGCCTGCTGGCCGAGCAATGTGAAATGTATGGGAACAACTACGGCTTTTACCTTGCCCACGCTGATAATGCCGAGTTAAATCACGTGTACCTTGGCGACGCCGAGCATTCTACATACCGAACCAATCTGTTTGAAGCGCCACACAGCGCTGGCATTGTCTGGCGGCCGCTAGATGGTATCGCCGGCAAGGCTCTCACTCTTCGCTCATTTGAGGGCCGGCGAGTAAACAACATCCTGGCGGCCACGAACGGAATTGTTCGAGTCGATGCTGGCAATCTGGAGCTTATGGCAACCGGCCCGACTTTTGTCTTTCATGCTCCCTTTGCCGTCGATATCAATGGCGTGCGCGTGACGAGAGTGAACACCAATTATAACCCGGTAATTCTGTACAGCGGGGCTTGTGAATATTTGCGTGTCCATGGTCTTAACCTTCTCGATGACCTGTCGCCATCCCCACCAATCTGGGTGAATCCGGCCACAGCAGCGCTTCCTCATTATTCGGGAATGCCCGTCACAATCTCCAATGTAGCCAATGGTCAGACGTACAGCGCTCCTTTCTTCGAAGCGCGCGTGACGGGCCCATTTCTGCGCGCTCGCGAATTGAGTTCTGTCAGGCTGCTGGGTCTTGACACTAACAGCACGGCGCAGAGCGTTCATCCCACGAATGGGCTAATGCTAGTCGGCACCAATCTTGTTACAACAAATATCCCCGTGAGCTCTATTGCGGCCACGGGCACGCGCGACAGCACAACGTTCCTGCGGGGGGATGGAACCTGGGCGCAGCCCTCGAGCGGGGGGCTCAGCAACCCGCCGATGCCCGGCCTTACTGTGGCCAGCCATGACACCAATCAATGGGCCTGGTATCGAACCGCCGTCGCCCCCGGATCCGAAATCATCAGTATGTGGGCACAGGCGCCGAATACTGGAACCACCCCAGCAGCCTCGCCAGGGGCTTCATGGTCGGCGCACAACGCAGTTGCCAACACGACGACCAACGCCAGCGGGCAAACCATCGCTGGCAACCTGCTCCTGCGCACCAACGCCATAGGCACAGGTGGCCGTGTCTTCTATAATGGCGCGATTGCGCCGGCCTATCGGGCCCTTCAGCGGATTACGCATATTCTTGCCGTTGACACGCCGGCCGATCTTAACATGTACGTCGGCACCATTACACCGAACACAAGCGGCACATTGGATTGGCCAGGCGCCACACAACTCAGTGCATTATTCGTTGCCACCAACGGCAACTGGAACATCTTCGTGCGGCGCACTACATCTGGCGACCAGACGTTCATCGCAACCGAAATTCCAATTGAATCTGGGCGGGCATACCGTTTGAGCATGATCAGGCACGCCGACGAGAGCCTTGGTTTCTACATCAACAACAGGCTGGTTGCGACGGTGGGGCCGGGGGCGGTGCCAACTGAAGATACTAGCATGGTGCCGGTGATCTGGTCTTACAACAAAACCGGCAGCACCACGACATGGCGCTGGTTCAAGAGTCAAATCGATTACATGCCTGACCCTTGGCCATGACACAACTGCTTCGCGACATGCGTCTTCAGATTGTACTGTTGGCGTTACTGGCCAATGCAGCTTGGCTTTTCTGCGGAGGCTGCAAGTGGGCTGCGGCTGAACGTGAGCGTCGCATTCTGCGTATACAGCAAGAGGCCGATCGAATCGAGTGCGATCGCCAAGCATTACCGGAGTCAACGAAGATTGAGCCGCCGGTTTTGCTGTGGGTAACGACAAATGTGGCCTCCAGCCATTCGAGGTGGCCTTGGAATCTACCGCCAGCGGCAAGCATTTTGCCCAAACGAATAGACCCATGAACAGCGGACCGACAATGGCAATGGTGTTGGGCCGGATTGGCCGAACGATACTCCAGAACGGCAAAGCCGGGGACGTGGCGGGCGCGCTGATCGAGCCGCACGAGCTGCGGGCTGAGCTTGAACTGAGTGCCCTGCCGCGCGCAGAGCGCAACGATTATGACGACGACCTCGCAATGCCAGAATTTAGCGACGAGGCAATCGCACGAGCCCTCTGCCGAATCTGGGCAAGGCGACAGAGGCCAGATTATGCCAGAGCAACTGCGTGATATCCGCCTTTGGCTCGTGGTTCTGGCGTTGCTGGCCAATGCTGCAGCCTGGCTTTTCGGCGCAGGCAGTAAATGGACTGCGGTGGAATACCGCCTTTCGCATACGGAGCAACGACTCTATCGGCTCGAGGGCTTGCTCGAGAGAATCGTCGAACAACAAAACATGACGGCGCGGAACCTTGACGTGCTTACCGCGCTGGTGCATCGACACATGGAGATTGAATCCAGAAAGGAGGCAAGATGACTGAATATCAGGCGTTCATTCCGGTGATTGTGCCGCTGGCAATCGCGGTGCTGAAAGTGCTGCTGCCGCGGCTGCCCAAGGTATGGTTGCCGATTTTGGCTCCGATCCTGGGCGCGGCTGCGGACATTGCACTGCATCAAGCCGGTCTTGCGCAGGGGCCGGCGTGGCTTGGGCCCACGCTCGGCGCCGCCGGCGTTGGTTTGCGCGAGGTGGCGGACCAGGTGCGTAAGAGCCTCTCGGCGTCCTGATGCATGGCCGGCATTATCAGCGCATTAGCGCCACTGCTGGCGGCAATCGCGGGCGCTATTCTGGCCTGGCTCGATAAGCGCCGAAGCCAGGTAACATTGGAAGATGCGCAAACTCCACATTCTATTCGCGACGCTTGGGATCGTTGGCTGCGTGACCGGCTGCGGCACGACCCGGACCGTCGTGATTAACGCCTCCGACGACGTTGTGCGGCTCGGCCGCGGTGTTCGTGGTGAGGTCTATGTCTGGCGTGACGGGCAATGGGTGCGCGCCGGGCGCGCAACGCTCCCGGAGGGTTGGTATGCCGGGCCCGGGCCGAGGACAATGCCATGATTCAAGTGAGCGTTGACCCTGCGGAGATCAAGGCGCTCAATAGCATGCTGTCAAGCCTTGCCGTGACCAGCGGCGAGTCAATGCGGTCGCTCGTCAGGCAACAGGCAGCCCTGTTCCAGCGCGATGCCGTGCTTGAATTGCCGCCGCGTTCAAGGTCGCGGGCCGTGCAAAACGCGCGTCGGGAAGTCAAGCGATCCGTCATTACCATTCGCTCTGGCCTACGATTCCGCGGTCGCAAGGCCGGCAACCGCAATTCGGATGTGGCGTGGCTGTTCGCGACTCCGACGGGCCTCTACGGGGCCTACAGGGACATGATCTACTCGACCCGCGATATTCAGGCGCTCCTGAAGGCCTTTCGGACCAGCTACTTTCAGATGCGCGACATTGGCGGCGGGCAGAAATGGCTGCCCATGGGGCGCAGGGGCCGACAGACAATTTACCTGGCCGGCCAACCCGTCATGCATGAATTCGCCGCGGCGCATATTGTGCGGCACATTCGGGAGCAGCTGGGCCGGCTCAAGGCAAGTCTGGCCGTGGGCTGGGACCTATTGCAGAAGGCAAGGGCACTGCCCGCCTGGATTCGGCGACATGTCCGAAGTGCCCGCGGGCAAACGACCATTCAAGACGCCGGAACAAAGGCTTCTGTACAGTTTAAGACGGAGGCCTACGGGAACACACACACCCAGAGCCTGGCTGTGCTCCGCAAGGCCTATCGCAAGCGCCTGCTGGCAATCTTCTCACGGCTGCAGGCGGACTGGGAGTCGTATGTTGCGCAGAAAGTCAAATTCCGCGTGCGCCCGGGCGGGCGGGCACTATTCCGATGACGGTTGAGGTTTTTAAATTCCGGAAACACATTGTCGATGCCACCGCCGCGGCGTGGAGGCTGGTCGTCCCCGAGGTGCCGGCAATCACGGCTTTCCAGCAGCCCACGATCGAACTGCCACGCCCCCGCGTCGAGATCGACGCGGCAGTGATAGGCCCGGCCGGTCTTCTTGCCCCCCGTGACGACCGACCCGGCCGGCCGGGCCTTCACATTCCGATCCTGTGGCGTGCCACACTGAACATTGACGTCATTACCGACGCGTTTTCGATGGACTATCATGAGAGCATCTGCGCGCAGGCGCGGCTGTTCTTGACGGAACTATGCCATCACGTTCGCGTCGCTGTTGACTCTCTGCCCATTGCCATTGACGGCGTACAACAGACGTCGGAAAGCCATACAGCCGACTTGCAAGCGGATTGGGCGGTGACAACCTTGGAGTCAGAGATTAAGTTCTCCATAAAACCTGAACCCGAACCATAGGAGGTGCTATGCCAGCGAATCCGGTGTATAACGATGGCGGCGCCGATTACGGCACAGCCATACTCACGATTACGCCCAAGGGTGGCGGCCAGTCATGGACTGCGATTTGTGACGGTGCCTTCACCCTCACGTACGCCACCAGGGCTGTTGAACGACGTGGCCAGTATGGCGAACCGACAGGCGCCTTCGGTATCAAGGAAACCACGACCGGCCGGGCCACCATCTATCTGCCGGCGAACAAGAAGGCAGCGCCCGGAGACACCTTCACAACCGATGTGACAGGTACCCAGGTCTGGATCGTCACTGACGTAGAGCAGCCGTACGAGGCCGACGACTGGAGAAAACAGACCCTGACGTTCCGAGAGAAGCTTGCCGCGTCCTGATGCCGCTGCCCAAAGACATTGCGGTGCAGTGGAAGGCCGCGGCCACCGAGGAGCGCGCCCTGCGCAGTGCGGCCGCGGTGGCCCCTGGAGCGCTGGCGGTCGAGCGCGATGGGATTCGCGCTGGGCCCTTGCGTCTCCGGCATATAGCGCTCTTGGATGCCATTCTGTCGCCGTTCGCCGGTCATGATACGCCGGTCACGCCGGAAGAGATCATTCGCGCCTGGCTCATTGTGCGAGATCTCGACTACACGAGGAATGCGGCAGCGTCCGAACGCGATCGGGAAATCGCATTTGCGGCGGGCCATCTGGCCACAATTACAAGTCTGCTTTGTGATTTGCTGGACATGGCCCTCCGAGACATGCCGCCGGCTCAGGGGCGCAACTCCGGCGGCGCGGCGGCATCGCCCATTGCCACACTGATTGACTTGTTCGCATCGGAGTACGGCTGGCGCCTCGACGATATCCTCGATCTTCCGATGCCCTTGGCCGCGCAGTTGTTGCGCGCGATTTTGCGCCGGAAAAACCCCGATGTGGCGCTGGGTAATCCCTCGGACCGGGTACTAACAGAGTATCTAAACAAGCAACAATCAGCCCCTCATGCCAATTAATGTTGGTACAGTCATTGCCCGGATCGGTGGCGACACCTCGGAGCTGTCGGCGGCCCTGCAACGCAGCAGCGGGATGTTGGATGCCTGGGGGCGCGGTGTCGCAACGAACCTGGGCCGCAGGCTGAGGGCTTACACGGAGCGATTTGTCGCTGTTACATTGGTCCTGGGCGTCATTCGCTACGCACGGCAGGCCGCCAAGGAGATCGAGGACATCCGCCTCCAGGCCCACAAAATCGGCATTGACCCGGCCGGGCTGCTGGCCATGCGCGCGTTTGCAGCGTCCCTTGGCAAATCGAATGAGTTTGCGGATCAGCTGACAAGCGCGCTCAAGAAGGCGGCGCCCGAGGCAACGACCTTGGCCGACGCCGCGCGCACGCTGGCCGCGGAGCTCGGCAAATTGCCCTCCATAGTCGATCGCCAAATCGAAGCGACGAAACGGCTAGGCATGGTATTGAAGGACGAAGAGCTCGACAGGCTCATGCGCCTTGGCGGCCTGGGGGCGGGCGGGGCCCCGTCATTCAAAGAAGCCGTTGGCTTGCTTTGGCAGATCCTCTCCCGGGGGCCGAAGCAACTGGCCCAATCCAGATCATGGACGGGCTTGGCGTTGGGGGCTCTAGCCATGGTCCCCGCATATTCGCCCTGGGTTCAGCAGTTGATGCTGGAATGGGAGAACCTCCAAGGGAAGGCCCATGTCGACTCCATGATCCTCAAACTTGCGCGGAAGCGGCTTCAGAAAGAAGAACAGCGCGCTAAACTGGCAGAATTGGCCGATCGATTAGCCAAGGCGGAAATCGATATGCTTGAGGCGTCCGGCCGGCATCGCGCGGCCCTGGATTTGATGCTGGACCGCAGGGCGAAAATTGAGGCAGAGATTGAGCAGTTGCTCTTGAGTGGGAAAATCGTTGAGGCCGAAGAAAAGCGCATCGAGGCTATGCGGCTCGAGGCTGAAATCGCGATTGCTCGCAATCGCATTGAAGAGCAGATGCGACGGCTGGCCCAGGAGCGTCTGGCCAGGGAAAAAGAACTCAATCGTGAACTTGCCAGGGCATACCGGGAACAGGCGGAGGCCGAACGCGAATTGTTGAGTCGCCGGCGCCAATTGTGGCCGACGCTCGAGATGATTATGGCAACCCGCGATGCGCGTGGTCGGCCCACGCCACAGGCCTGGCAAGCGCGCGAAGTGTTATGGCTTGAGAAGCTTGTGCCCTGGCTGCGGGCCCGGGGCTTGTTTGTTGATGCAGACCGCGCCGAGCAACGCTGGGCCAGTCTGCGGCAGCGTCTTGCTGAGGCCGGATTCATAGCGCCGGAGCGCAGCCTCGAAGAACTGAACCGCCGCGTTACCGAAACGCGTGACCGCATTGCGGAACTTTTGCAAGCGGCCAAACAAGAAGGGATAAAGGTCAAGCCCGAGCTAGCAGAATGAGCGCGCAATGGACAGACCTTGGCACACCGGTGCCGGAGATCAGCGAGCACGGCGAACGCCGCTGGTTGAAACCGTTATCATCCTACGGCATTGAGACGAGGCTGGCCTTTGAGCAGGATTACATTGTCCGCAATACATACACCCAGCCAGCCCTGGCTGTGGACACAACCGGCCCCAAGATCACCATTGACGGCCAGGACTATTTCTATGTCTGGGAAAGCGAGCCAGAGCCGATTGGTGGCGGTTTTTGGCGGATCACGCGTCGTTATGCGCGCGTGCCGGGCGAATTCGAAGTTCTTGAAAGTCCCTATTCTGCCACTTACCCGGGCATTATCATTTGGCAATTGCGCTGGAAGCGCTTCTGCGACAGGGAAAGCGGCAGAATCGAAGACCCGAATAGCCCTCCTGACCCGCCCGGCGAAGAAGAACCACCGAATTGCCGTTGGGAATTGGTCCTCGAGCCCTTCAAGGTTCGAGAGCCCATTACCCTGTCTGTCGAATCCTACGTCGTGCACAGCTTTTTCCTCCAGCTCAGCCCGCCTGCGCCGTTACCCGCCCAAACATGGCGCCAGCCGGGCGGGGCATGGATCATCGGCCCCGGTGGCGTGATTTACCAGACGGATGTTTTCACGCAATGGATCTATGACCAGTACCTGCATGCCGGCGCGATTTTGAATCCAAGCCAAAATCCCACAGTGGCCGAGTACAAAAGCTGGGTCACTGCGGGCACCCGTTTCGTCGCTGAAACGAGCGAGGTGGAGCGCTGGATGGGGAATATCTGGCTCCGTAAAACGCGATACGTAGTGGCGCGATGAAATTGCCCTTGTTCAAGCCCGGCGCAAGAAGGCCGTCGCCATGGAGTGCTAGCGATCTGAATCGCATGGTCGCGGTGCTCAATCAGATTTTGAGCGCCAGGATCGTGCGGCATAACAAGGAAGATCGTATCGCATTTGAGCCTTCCGGCATGGTGATTTACTTGCGCCAGGACCCGGCGGCTCGACAGGAGCCGGCAGCCACGCCCCAACGCACGCAAAGGGTTCGAATCAAAACCTGTGATCCCGAAACCGGCGAGGTCCACGAATTCGAAATTGACGGAAGGCAAGTAAGCTAAATGGCTGGCGGTAAAGGCGAGCCTTATCGCCCCCCGTGCGGGGGCTGGCGCAATCGGCCACTCTGGCTGGGGCCGTGTACGAATCACTTTCGCAAAAGCGAGGCGGCTGTCGTCAGCCGGCTGAATATCGTTAACGGCGGTAGCGGGTATACATGGGCCCACATTCAAATTGCGCCGCCCAACCCCAGCAACCCCGACTACGGGCAAGCGGCCACGGCCAGGGCTACGATTAAAGACGGCGCTATTGTACGCGTCGAAATCATCAACCATGGCTGGGGCTATTCGAGCCCCCCCAAGGTCACGGTCACCGGCGACGGATCTGGCGCCGAAATTACCGCGGAACTGACCGGGCCGAAGCTGCTTCTAAACGTCGCCTGTTTGCAGGGCTGCCCGCCAAACGGCCCCGGAACATTGCCGAGCCCAGAAGATTGCCAATCACCGCTCATCTACCATGACCACAATTGCTACACCGAGACCGATATATGGATTGACCTCTCTGAGTGCCGGAAGGTTGGGTGGAAGTCATTGGCGATTGAGAAAACCTGGCACGGCATGATCGGGTTTCTCCATTCGCTTGAGCCAGAGGAACCGATTACGAAGAAATACCTCGGCATTACACGGCGCGTCCAGCATGAGCTGGTTGAAGAACAATACGGTCAGTTTACGCTGCAACAACGCTGGACTGCTACCGCCAACTGCTCCATCGGCTCTCAGGTCAATATCACTTCCGGGGCGCGTAGCGTGACCAGCTATGAATGGGATGCTCATTCAGAGCTTTGGATGGCTGGCTGGGAAGAGCCTGAGCCCCTAGACTTCGCCTATGGCATTTTCGCTCATCGTTTAATCTTTGGTTCTTACGCCAATGCAATCGTGAAGTGGGGCTCTCTCCGGCCATCGCGCGGGCTCATCTCCTTGCCTGATAATTGGCATGCCACGCCCCGCTTTACCGGCACGCCCGAGGAGGTGGAAGAATTCATCCTCCAACTGGGCTTCGATTCTGTCTCTGTTACGCTGTCGGATGATAGGCTTCTGATTATAATGTCCCTGGTGCATGACCCCGGGTTCGACGAGGCTGGCAACCGGTTCCTCCATATTGAGAGTGCCGAAGTCGAAGTGCTGCTGGGCATTCCTACGACACCGGAGGACGTGGTCGCTTTTCTGAGACCTGAACAGACGGGTTGGGATATCGGAGACGACATTCAGATGCCCTGGCGCGAAGACAACAATTGCCACATCGTGCCCCTCATCCGCTGGGATGAGCCGGTCATGTATGTTGAGCCGGATGTCGGCCTCCCGTCCGAGCCGCCGGACCTAACGAGTGAGCCATCTGGCCAAAGAATTGGAGAGCCAGTGCCCACGGTGCGCATCGAGGATGGCCAGCGCTGGGTACCTTACGTGCATTGGGATGTGCGGAATGCGGACTGGGTGCCGCTCAGCTCAGGCCTGCCCCCAGCCACGACGCATTGGAAGGAATGGCAGATGAGCGCCCAGGAACCTCCGGGGGCCGGCGCGGGCTGGATGTACTGGCGGTGCGCGGATCACCGGTTCATCCTGGGGATCTACGCTGAGGTGTTCTCATGGGTCAAATCGCATAATTTCGCACGCCCATGCGGCCCGGACCGCTTCCGGATCGATACCAGGGACGCCTCATATCAGGAGGCATATGGCATGAGCTATTGCGATGCCATGGACGCCGGCAGGCCCCAGTTGTATCTGTTCCGGGACAGCGAGAACAACCCCACCGCGCCACCGATCTGCGGGAGAATTCGGGTCAGCCGCGTTGAGCCGGTCGACAATTCTGCCTGTAAGCTTGTTCTGGCTGCCCATGACCCGGCCCATAGCCTTCAGGCCGGAGATACCATCAGCATTTCCGGCATCCCTGGTCTTAACGGCACGAAGACGGTCAGCGCGATGGAGGGCGTCAACCCCGTTATTCCAGGCACTGCGCCCCAACAATACGACGGCAACGGGTACATCTCGTCCCCAGGCGCACCGCATTGGAAATGGAACGATGACCAGGCGAAAGGAGAATACGTGGTCAAACGCTACATTTGGACCCGGGACGAGCAAATGCAACTGGTCTCGGTTGACTGCGAAACTCGATGCGTTGAACGAACGCCGTGTTGCCCTGGCTACATTTTGGCAAGCCCCCTAGGTTATTCAGAGCCATGGCCCAGGTGCGCCTTGGCAGTCGAGTCGGTCGCGTTCCCCTCGCTCCTGCTCTACGGCCGGGACACAGCGGCTGCCGTCTATATTCGGCTCAGGAGGAGGGACCCGTTATGGGTCCCTGACCCGGGGGATATCGAGTGCATCAACGGGATTCAGTTCTACCTCGGCGACCCACCGCCGCAAGTCGAGGCGCGTTGTTCGATTCCGGAAGGCGCCCCGGCTTTGCCCCCGGGGTTCGTCTACGGCGGAGAGGACGATCCCGAGTTGCAATTCGACGGCCTTGCTTGCCCGCACAATGGCGCCCTCATTTAACGTTACATTTTGCCCCAGGAAAGGCCAGAAGACGGTCGTCTGCATCATGCTATGAGCCAACCGGGCAAATCCTCTCCATCCTCAATTCCTCTGATCTTCCGGACCATCGCGGACGCAAGCGCGGCAACAGGAATCCCAAGGCAGATCTTCACGATGGCCAAGCGGGAAGGGTGCCCGGCCATCCGGCACAGCCGGGTTGATCTGCGCGGCTTCCTGACGTGGTGGTTTGACACGTATGGCGCCAGGCGGGATGCAACCGTCGTCCTGGATTTAACGCAGGAGCGGGCAGCGAAGGAGCGCGCGCACAGGCTTCTCTTAGAGAAGCGCTTGGAGTTGGCGAATGAGGAATGGGTTCGATGGCCGGATGTGGAGCGATGGATCGGGTTGCGGCTGGTCCAGCCAATCACGCAATGGCTACAATCAGCACCGGGCGCTTGGGCTGGTCACGTGAATCCAGAGGCGCCAGCCGTCGGTAAACAAGCCCTCGAGGCCATGGTGTCCGCCTTGCGCCGCGTGATTGAGGCAGGCTTGCAGGCTCCACCGACCAAAGGCCAGGAGAACGCGGACGATGACATCGAGCCAGGAGAAGAAGCTGCTGACTCTGCTGAGCCAGATAGCGAAGGAGTGGCCTGACGAGACGGTCACCCAGTGGGCTCTGAAGAATATTGTGTTTCGCGAGCCCGGCATCAGCGGCCCGATGAGCCTCTACGGCCGCAAGTACATGGAAGAAGTCATAGATTTGTGGCGGGGGCCGCAGGTTTCAGACCTGATACTGTGCTGGGGCAGCCGGACTGGCAAAACGCGAACGCTCTTGATCGGAGCAGCCTGGCGCATCGTCCATCATCCCATGCGTTGCCTCTGGTGCAAACCTGCCTTGCATGGGCCCGGCGGAGCCCGGAATGATGCACGAACCAAGTGGATCCCCATGCTCCAGGCATCTCCGCAGCTTGCTGCTCTATTACCCACCCAATACCGGCGGTCCGATATGACTTTCCTGCAGCAGATTATCGCAGGAAGCATCATCGACTGGACTGGCACGGGCTCCGCCAGGCAATTGGCCGGGAATCCCTGCGACGTGACCATCCAGGACGAAATTGACGGGTACGTACACCGCGGCGATGTCGAGGCGCATCCGTCTGCCCTAATCGATGAGCGCACCAAAGATTGCCCGCTGCCGATGAGGGTCAAGACGTCCACGCCGACCATCGAAGATGGCATGATCTGGCAATGGCTGATGCGCTCGGACCTCCGAAGGCGCTTTGTGCCATGCCCCTATTGCTCAGAGGATGGGAAGCGGAAGGACAGGTATTTTGTCCTCGGCTGGTCCGAGACCGTCGAGATCCTGCCACGCGTGGACGATAACAAGCAGGAAATCCCCGTGGCATGGGTCCATTGGGACAATGAGAAGGACATTGGGGATGATCTAGACCCAGAAGACATCCGCATTGCGGCTGAGACTGCCCACTTCGTATGCCCGCATTGCGGTGCCAAAATTTCGGATGAGCACAAACTGTGGATGGACGCCCATGGCGAATGGCGGCCTACTAGAAAGGCCGTGCCAGGCATTCGCGGCTATCATCTGCCATCCTTATATGCGAGCCACCCAGAAACAAGCCTGGCCAAACTGACGATCAAGTACCTCTCCAGCCGAGCCAACCCGGACATCCTCCGTAATTTCATCAACAGCGATCTGGCGCTTCCATGGGCGGTCCAGGATGCCATTGCCGCGGCGCGGGTCATCGTCGAAAAACCAGAGGCCACGCAGGAGGGCAAATGGACACGACTCATGACTGTCGACTGCCAGCAGTCCTGGCCTTATTTCTGGTGGGTCGTTCGCGCCTGGCGGGCAGACGGCGAAAATCGCGGGGACTCCATCCTTATTGCCCAAGGCCATGCGGATACGTGGGAAGAGTTGACTGCGATCCAGGCCAAATATGGCGTGGCCAATTCAGGCGTGATGGTCGACTCCGGCTATGGCGCACGCGAAAATGCCGAGGTCTACCGCGAATGTTTCCGACGGGCAACCAAATGGCTTTGGCAATCGCCAAGCAGCGGTCGCCTGTTGGATAAACCAGTCGCAGGCGCAAGGATTTTCCCGCGTGACGGGTGGCTTGCTGCCAAGGGATTCCCATCGAGGAAACGCTGGAAGTCCAAGACGGGAGAAATGCTGCCCTATCGCCTGCATGCCTACGACCCCTTCCACGGCACAGCAGACCAGGGCAAGTATGGGGACTATCTGTTCGAGTTCAGCGGCGACTATTTTCTCGATCTGCTTGAGCTGCTGCGGTCCGGGAAGGCCCCGGAGACTTGGGCCGTTTCAGAGGGCGCAGCAGACAAGGAATACTGGCGCCACATGGAAGGCAAAATGCGAGAGTCCGACGGCAACTGGGTCAAGCGCTCCCGGCGTTGGCCGGATCACCTTGCTGATTGTGAGAAGATGCAGGTCGCGTTTGCCTATTATCTGGGCCTGCTGCGGGGCGCGCCCCAGGCTGATCGACCTGCGCATCAGAATAGCGGTTCCAACGAGGCGGGTCGGCCGGACACGACTCGGCAGCCAATCGCGTCTTCAGGCTGATGATGCAGCCGCAGATCTTACATGTTGCAGGTACCGAAAGACCGCCCACCTTAACGATCAGTGCATGCTCGCACCGAGCGCAAATTCGCCTGCGGTCACGGATGATCGCCTCAGGGGCTAGTCCAATCCCGGCCGCAGATTGCATGACTTTAATCGCCGCAATCCCTAGAGATTTCTGACCACAGCAACTCATGGTTCCACTTGGATCTCAGAGGACATTCGATTTGATCTTGGCCCCCCGGTAGAATGTGCCAAGCCCATCGCGGTCCCGGCGCAAGCCCAGGCGCCTCCATTCCGCAGCCATAGCGGTGCTGCTTTTGGGCTTGTGGCCATTCTCATCACACCACTGCCGGTACTCCTGATAAAGCGTGGCGGCCCGGACCTCGGCAAGTTCTTCGAATATGAGACGCTCGGCGGCAAAAGCCGCGGTCACATCGCAGCTTTCCCTGTACTCGTCGCTGGTGGCCTGCACAGCTGCGGGCAGGCAGAAATTCCCTCTTTGGCGCAGCCTTCGGAGGCCTTCCAGGGCCCAGTTAAGGATACCTGATGCCTCGGCGGCGAGTTTCTTGCGAAGGGTAGTATCGGGCTGGCTGACCTTCCGGCAACATTGGACAATGGCGACACGCCGGAAAATCCCTGCGGCGACTTCGGAAGTGCGCGGCAGGTCGTTACATGCCCACAAAATTTTGGCGCGCGGGCGGAGAACAATCGGGTCACGGTATTTGAGATCGACCATTATCGGTTCGCCGCTGATGATCGCTGAAATAAGCGAGGTTGACCTAACGAATTCGGCGGGTTGTTCGGTAGCCACGGCCAGCCTGCGGCCGATCAGTTTGCACAGGGCGAAAGGGGTCCTCTCAATTTCGTGCAGGCCCAAGGGCACGCAGGCTGCGCCCAAGAGCGCCTCGAACCCCGCTACAATCGTCGACTTCCCCGATCCGGGTGGCCCGTGCAGCCAAACGGCCCGCTCGAGGCTAGTATCTCCGGTAAGGCAGTAACCCGCGTATTCTTGAAGAAAATCAATCGTCTCTTGATCGGCAAGGTTTTCCATTAAGACGCGCAGCCAGGTTTCTGGCCTGGCCCTGGGGTCGTATGCGTAGGGCGCGCAGAAGGTCGACTTGTGATCTTGATGGTGCTCTGTGGGCTCGATCCTCTCCAGGTCAATCGTCGCGTTTTGGCAGGGCCACCACCCCATCCCCTCGTCCCACCACTCCGGGGGCCGATAGGCCAGTGATTCTGCGACCTCACGGACGCTCCTGATTCGGCCAGAACCGAGCGACAGCCCAAACTCGCGGCAAATAGATTCCACATGAAACAGGATCGATTGATCGATCTGTTCTCGCGCTTGTTCCTGCCAGATTCGCCCGGTCCATACGTACCAGCTACCCACGGACCAGACCGCGGGGCCTGCCACCGCCAGCCAGCTCCGCGCAAGGTCGGCGTCAGTTGGTTTGCGTTTTTCAGGAACGGTCTGCTGCGCTGGCTGCTGCTGCGGGGCGGGCACATCGGCAGCCGCTAGCAAGAGCATGGGCAACAGATCACGCAACTGGTCAGTAGCCAAATCGGCTGCATCTCCACCCGGGGGTAGTTGCACCGCCCCCTCGGGGAGGCAGCGAACACGCTTGGCGCCGGCCTCATAGCACAGCTGTGCAACATCTGCGGCATATCGGCGGCCGGCCTCGTCGTTGTCGGGCCAAAGGACAATCTCTCTGCCCTTGGCCCATGACCAATCCGCTTTGGATGCGGCCTGGGCTCCCCCCGGTGATGTCGTGGCGAGGGCGCCCGCGGCGCGCAAGGCGTCGACGCACTTTTCGCCCTCCACGACCCAGATGGGGGTATCAGCCTTAGCCTTCAGCAGCTCCTGCAAGTGAAGACATGGCCGCTTGGCTGGAGCGCCAGGTTCCCAGCGGCCGTTCCTCGGCCGGAACGGTCGTATCTTTTTGCCATTTGGCCCATCCCAGCGAGCCACGGCCATTGCTGGTGTGCCGTCAGCCCAGCGGTACACCCAAAGCCGGTTGGCATCCTTAGGCAGGCCATCCCAACTGCTGCTTGGCGTGCCAGAAATGCCCAAAGCGCCTAGAATCTCTTGGAACGAACAGCCGGCGTGGCATTTGAGCAGGACCTTGCCAGTTGCACCAACGCCTATCGAGAGGCTCTGGCGCTGGTCGTCGTGGGCCGGGCATTTCGCCGTCCACCCGGACCTAGTCCTGCGCACGCCCAGCAGACGTGGCAATATGTCATCAACGCTTACCTGGGCCATGTTGCTCTACCTCCTCGAGGAGAGCCGCCCTGGCAATGGCTTGCAGCTCAGAATCTTCCGTCAGCTCGCCTATGGCCTTCACCAGCTGCCACATAGGCTTATTCGGGACACATTCATCGAGGCGGATTCTATAGCGTTTTGCCAGGATGTAGTTGGCCCGGACCCAGGCCGGGTGTTCGGATTGCACGATTGCGCGTTGCACCGCGGCCTGGACATCGTCCGGGCTTACAAATCCGGCCCGGCGCAACACTCTCATTGCGGCGTCGTATTGATCAACCTGCTTGCTCATGTTTATTCCTCGGGGTCGGTCACCTCCACCGTGATGTACGGGGCATCTCCGCCCCAGTGTTTCGTCAGTTCTGCAACAGATTCATATACCGGCAGAAAACCGACAGAATCATTCACTCTTAGGTCTTGCTTGAGCTTCGCGATGCCCGTCGGCCACTCGACAATGACTGAGGACCATTTCATCACGCGCATCGGTATGTAGAATGTCTTGCTACGAGTCTTGTTGTTCATAGACACCACTCAAATTCCTCTTAAGGATTCTGCTGGGCCTTACGGCGTTCTTTCTCCGCTTTCACGTGGGCTGCCCAGCGCTTGTTGATGACCTCCAGCGCCTTGGCTGCCGGAGGTACCTGCGCCCAGAATTGCCCAAACAGCATGAAATTTACCATTACGCAAGCCGTTACGGGGTCTTCATGGCCGGGGGTGAAGCCCCCGCGGATGCCCGACGGCCCGGTCAGCGTAATCTGGTAGCCATCATCCTCCCATGACCCTCCGCCTGCTTCGACAACCTTGCGGAAGGCCTCTAAGGTGCTTTTATCATTAGCCGCGATGGCCCAAGCGTAATCGGCCAGACGTTCTGCAAGCAACTCATTCATAGAAGATCTGCGCCGGAAACCCTAGACTTCAGTCAGATGGAGGAAGGCGCCGCAGTCACATCCTTTTGTGAATGTGCTAATATCCTCTTAGCTATCCACGCAACGACCGGCACCGCCACCGCATTACCTAAAGCCCTGTACCTGGGAGAATGTGGACATGTGCAAGTTGCTGTGTTGCCCAGGGATCCACAGAGGCAGGTCCAGCCGTCTGGGAAGCCCTGCAGTCGCTCACACTCCAAAGGTGTAAACCTCCGTGCCCCAACATGATCCACCAACACGTTCCTCACTGAGGCATCTGTTCCGGCGGTTCTGGGGCTCTTTGAGTACCTAGCGAGGAGAGTGTCCGCCTTCACAGGACAGAAGCCAAATCCTGCAAGGCTCGACGCAAGGGCTCCGGCAGCTTTGTGATCGTTCTCCTCATCGCGGCCATCCGTAATATTCCTTGGGCAGTCTTCGGGCTCAAGTAGTACTTTGGCGGGAGCGG
>Ga0308411_10000247_pt1 | contig 34525 bp, 33 predicted proteins | sample HotsprottomLayer_2_FD_203530 | JGI IMG/M metagenome (GOLD analysis project Ga0308411, IMG submission 203530) | Hot spring phototrophic mat microbial communities from Octopus Spring, Yellowstone National Park, Wyoming, United States -... | ecosystem: Environmental > Aquatic > Thermal springs >... | reverse complement strand
TTAGATTAGAATAAATAAGGTAAAATCTTATAGATTCCTGATTAAATCAGGAATGACATATAGATTCATGGTCGAGTTCGCCCTCCGAATCGGAGGGTAAAGAATGACAATTATATAGATTCCTGATCAAAGTCAGGAATGACAATTAGGTCAATTAGGTTAATTAGGACAATTTAACATGAGATCTTTTACTTTAATTGAGCTTTTAGTCACAACCACTATCATTTTAATCTTTGGCGGTTTGTCGTTGGCTTATTATAATAACTTTACCCAGGAAAGGAATTTGAGAAATGAAGCGTTAAAATTAGTCAATACTTTAGAACTATCCAAGAAAAAAGCCAGTAGTGGTGACTTAAGCGGTCTAACTTGTAACGGAGGTTTTAATGGCTATCGAGTTAATCTAACAAGTTCTGGTTATTCCTTATGGTTAAGATGTGGTAATACTTCAGTTTCACCGGCAGTTTTTTCTTATAGTTTTCCTTCTTCAAGTAACATTTCTATCATTAGTGGAACAGGAGATTATGACTTTCGTGAACTAAATTTAAATTCAACTTCAGGAACAATTCGAATTAAAAATTTAAATATTTCAAAATGTCTTGATATAACAATTTCTTCTGTCGGAATAATTACCCTTTCCGATAATTTTATATCTTGTTAAAATTAATCTAATGACTACCCACAAAAAAAGTTTTACCTTAATTGAGGTTTTAATTTTTGTCAGTATTTTATCGTTATTTTTTGTTGCTGCTGCCGCGGTAACAATTGCTTCTTTGCGAAACTTAAAAGTCCAAGAACATAAAATTTTAGCCACTCGCTACGCTCAAGAATTAGCTGAATGGCTTAGGGGAGAAAAAGAAGCCGATTGGAATCAGTTTGTTACTCATAACGGAACATACTGTTTTAATTCTTCGCCAATACCAATGAGTAATTGGCCAGCGTCTGGTAATTGTCCTACTGCTAGTTTTTTAAACAATTTATATAAAAGAGAAGTAATTCTTAACCCCCAAGGATCCCCACCATATCAAGTCAATGTTTCAATAACCGTTTCCTGGCAAGAACTTGGCCAAACTTATCAAGTTCCTATCAATACTGTTTTTACCGTATGGGAATAATAAATAAATTAAAAATTAACTCTATGGGGCGAAAAAAAAGCTTTACTTTAATTGAAATGATAGTGGTGATTGCAACTATTGGATTGCTTTTACCAACTCTTTTTGCCATTATTTTTTCCATTCTTCAACAACAAGTAAAAATCCAAAGGCTTTCGATTGTTAAAAGAGAAGGGGACTATGTATTAAATGTAATGGAAAACACTATTAGAAATTATGGAGAAAGTATTCATTCTGCTAAGCCACCAACTGAAAGTAATAAAATTTGTCAATCGTCTTCTTTGGAAAACGCTTCATGTTTTAAAGATAAGTTTGGCAATTGGTTTAGATTTTATTTAGACACAACCAACTCAATTAGTTCAGAGTCATCGGTATTAAATAATGGTTTACCAGGTTCGGTTTCGTTAAACTCTTCTCAAACAAAAATCACCAACTTTAGTGTTCAATGCTATCGAACTGCTTTATATTCGCCTCCAGTAATAAATATTAGTTTTACCATTAGTTACAACACTTCATCTTCTCGGGGTGAGGAAACAGCCTCCTTTAATTATCAAACAAAAGTCAAGCTTAAAAGTTATTAAAAGCGGTTGCAATTTTTAGTCAAAAATGTGTATATTAATTTTATGAGTACGACTGATTTTTTTAGTTTGGAAATTACCGATAATGCGATAAAAATTTTTGATGGGGAAATTTTGCCAAAAGAGATTGTCACAAAAAAAATTAGTCTTTTAGACAATCTTCCTTTTTCCTTTTTTACCCAAGACACCCCTGACGTTTCTCAAAAATTGGCGGATGTGATTAAAAAATTAGTTTCTGATTTAAAAATCGGCAAAAGAAAAGTCAATGTCATTATTCCTGATGCCTATACCTACAGCCAAATTCTTCCAATGCCTTATTTAAATGAAAAAGAATTAATTTCTGCTATTAAATATCAAGCTGATCAGTTTATCCCTTTACCAATTGATGAAGTTAACATTGATCTAGAAATTCTTTATCAAAACGAAAAAGCAAAAAATCTTCTAGTTATGGTCGCCGCTGCCCCAAAAAAATTAGCTAACAAAATTGAGGAATTAATAAATCTTTCCGGTCTAATTCCCAATGTCTTAGAAAATCAACTTTCCTCTTTTGGCCGGTTTCTTACTAAATTTTCTTATTTCCTTACGCAAAAATTTTCTCAGAAAATTGTTTTTATTAATTTAAACCATAACAGTACCTCATTGTACTTTTTTGATCCAAATATTTCTCTAATTTCCAAAGTCCACACATTTAATCTCGGCTACAGCCTTTTTTTAAAAGAATTGCAAATTAATACTTCGTTTGATAATAAAAAAATCAATGAACTTTTATCATCATTTGATCCAAAAAGCAAAAACCCAGTCGATGTTGAAACAATTATTACACCTGTTACTAAACAGTTTGTTTTTGAAATTAAAAAAATACTTTCACCCGATATGATATTTTTTCTAATTGGAGAGGTTTTTCTTTTTCCCGCACTTCCTACGATTCTTTCTAAAAACATTAATTCTACCTCGTTTTCTATTTTTAATCCTTACCCTCTTTTTAAACCCAATCCTCAAGTTGATCACTATAAAAATTTTTTATCGTTTTTTGTTACTACATTTGGCGGTCAAATAGAATGAATAAAAAGCGAATTAATCTCTTGCAAAATCGGTATGATTATCAAAAAGTTGAGAAATTTTTTTATTATCTTCGTTTTTTTACTTTTTTTTTGATTTTCCTATTTTTTTTAATTTTCATTATTATTAATTTTTTCACTGTTTCCTATAAAAAAAAGATTGATCTTTTATCTTCCCAAAAGCTAAATCTTATCCAAGAATTAAATAATTTTATCAACGATGAAGCTAAAATCTATCTTTTTCAAAATAAATATCAAGCCTTTTCTCAATTTTTAAATGAAGATGCTCAATTTTTACCTTATTATAATCTTTTAATTTCTTCTTTAAAATCAGCCACTCCTGAACCGACCCTTGTTTCTTTTAGAATTGATAAGGAAAAAAATACTGAATTTATTCTTTCTTTTTTAAATTTTGATCAGATGATTAAATTTCTAAACTTTATTGAAGATGAAAATTTTTTAAATAAATTTGAAAATATAGGCCTTAATGGTTTTTCGACTAATACCTCAAAGATTGAATTAAGTTTCAGAGGTAAGTTTATTTCTTTGAAAAAATGAAAAATAAAAATTTATATTTTTATTCTACTTTAATTGCACAAAATATAGTTTATATATTAACGAATATTGTTTTGACAATAGTTATTTTATTTCTTGTAATATCTTTTTTCCAACAAACTCCTATAAATCAACAAAAAGTTAATGATTTGAATAATGAGATTAACTTACTAACTTCAAAAAAAAATAATCTTAAACTATTTGCCCAAAATGATTTTAATATCGAAAAAGCCATAAAAATCTTAAACTATCTAATTCCCAATGAAGAGGATTATTTCTCAATTTTATATGCTTTAGAAAAACTATCAGAAAAAACCGGTCTTTTAATAACTTCCTATACAATTAATCTCTCCGATAGGAATCCCAATCGTTTAAGACTAACTGTAACTGGTGTTGGAGACATTAATACTTTTTTTAATTTTTTAAAAGAATATAACTTTAGCGGAGGAAGATTAATCACCTCAGATAATCTTTCCCTTAATTTCCAACACCAGTCAGGATTTAAAATTGATCTTATTTTTTATAATCAAAAAATTGATACTAAAAATTTATCAAACCTAACAATTACCGATCCAACTTTTTTTAAAAAAATCAATGAATTATTGGCTAAAACCGAATTTGTTTTAAAAGAATCATCAGAAGAAGCCCTTTTAGATACAAATTATCCACGCAAAACAAACCCTTTTTCTATAGAATAAAAATAAAATAAGACGACATAAATTAATCAAAGAAGTTTTTTCAATCCATCAGAAAGATTAGCACCACGTTCTTTCCAAAACTTTAATTTTTGATGATCAATTTTAATTTCTGCTGGTTCTTTTAAAGGATTATAAAATCCAATCGCCTCAATATACTTTCCTTGCCGCTTTTTTCTTTTATCGGTAACAACAATCCGATAAAATGGTTGATTTTTTTTACCTTGGCGAAAAAGTCTAATAGTTACCATAATATTATATTTTAAACTCTTTTTCTAATTTTTCAACTGCTTTTTTTGCCGCTTCTTCTTCTGCTTGTTTTTTTGATAGGCCAATACCTACTTCTAATAGTTTATTTTTAAAATAAACTCCGACTTTAAAAGTTCTTTTGTGGGCCGGCCCCTTTTCTTCTAAAACTTTATATTCTGGTAATAATTTATATTTTTCTTGAAAGAATTCTTGTAGTTTAGTTTTTGCGGGTAAATATTGTTTATTTTTAATAATCACATTAAGCTTATTTTCAAATAAAAATCTCGAAACAAAATTGTAGGCCGTTTCAAAATTTTTATCAAGAAAAATTGCCGCTATCAAAGCTTCAAAACAATCAGCTAAAATATTTTTATTTTCCCGTCCGCCATTTTTTTCTTCGCCTTTTGACAAAAAAAGATAATCTCCTAAACCGATTTTTTTCGCCGCTTCGGCTAAACTTTCTGTACAAACTATAGTTGCTTTTATATCAGTATATTCTCCTTCTTTCAGTTGAGGAAAGTTTTTAAAAAGATAAACTGAAGTAATAAGCGATAAAACGCTATCACCCAAAAACTCCAATCTTTCATTGGAAGACAACTTTAAATGTCGATTTTCATTAAGATAAGAACGGTGAATAAAAACATTTTTCAATAATGATCGATTTTTAAAAGTAATATTAATTTTTTTTTCTAAATCTAAATAGTGGTTTTTCATTAACGTTTAATGTTGAACGTTTAATGTTGAACTTTTTTCTAAGATATATGAGTAAACTTTTCCTAATATTGCATTCACAAAGGCATAAGATCTTTCTCCGCCAAATTCTTTTGCCAGCTCAACAGCCTCGTCAATAATTGCTTTAGACGGCTCTTTTTTTTCAATTATTAATTCATATACTGCGAGTTGTAAGATTGCCAAATCCACTTTGGCGATTTTTTCTACTTTAAACTTTACACTAAATTGATTTATGTAACGGTTAATTTTCTCCTGACAATTAATAATATTTAAAGTTTTCTTATCAAAGTTCTCCTTTTGGCGAGGATAAAAAAAATAAGAATAAAGTTGCTGAAGAATTTCGATTCTTTTTTTATGTCTTGGGTCCATTTTATTTATGACAATATTTGCAAACTCGATGAGGTAATTTTGGTTTACCACAGAAAGAACATTTTATTAGGTTAGGTAATTTTTCTACGCGGGTTGCCATTCTTTTTCCTTTTCTCTGAGTTGAGTGTTTTCGTTTTGGTAATGGTGCCATATAGAAAATAGTATAACATAGGAATTGTAAAAAACAAGAACCAAATACCCCTTGACATTTTTAAAAATATTATTTATTCTGATAAATATAAGTTAAAAAATACTTAAATATGAAGAAATCAGCTTTCACGTTAATTGAACTTTTAATTGTCATCGCCCTTCTTGGTGCTTTAGCCGTTGGTCTGCTAGCCGCGGTTGATCCATTTGAACAATTAAAAAAAGGTCGTGATACTTCAACCCGTAACACAGCGGCTGAATTTTTTAATGCAGCGATTCGTTATTATGCTCAACGTTCGCGGTTTCCGTGGGATGTTGTAAATGAGTTGACAACTGGTAATGCAACCACATTGGCTAATTTATCCGGCTCAATCTCTGAGGCAATCGCCGCGGGTGAACTAAAGGCTGATTTTTATAACTTAGCCGGTGGAAGCTCTAATTTGGCCCGAATAAATGTTTATTATCCTGGTTCTGAACAAGCGATTGTCTGTTTTCAACCCGAATCGAAAGCTTTCCGAAATGATAAAAACACAATTTATAACTCAACTGGTAGTCAACAAGCAACTAATGTTTGTCCCAACGCTACTTCTACCAGTTGTTATATTTGCTTTAAGTAAACGTCAAAAATCTCGAAAACTTCTTGATCTGAAAAGAAAAGGTTTGATATTGTTGTCAAAATTTTATTTTCTGTGATAAAATTTTTAGATGGAAGTTTTAGTGCTGTCATTAATCGCTTTTTTGTATCTTACTTCCTTAACTAATACGATTTTTGGCGGTGATGCCGGTGATTTAGTTTCGGCTATTTTAACTTCTGGTTTTCCTCATCCGCCCGGATATCCTTTTTATACTTTTTTGGGGATAATTTTTAATCAATTGATCCCCAATTTTTATTTTTCTGCCGCCGGAAAGATAACTCTTATATCCTTTATCTCTACTTTAGGTTCGATAATTACCTTTTTTTTTATTTTAAAAACCATCTTTAAAAAAGACTTTAATCGTTATTTTGCTATTCTTACCATTTTGATCCTGGCCTTAAATTATGTAATATGGCTTTATAGTATTGTCCCTGAGGTTTTCCCATTAAATACTTTTATTACCCTTTTAATTTTTTATTTTGCTCTCAAATATTTTTTCACTCAACAAAAACTAAACCTTTTATTCTTAAGCTTTTTTATTGGGTTGGGATTTTCTCATCATCATACTTTTGTATTAGTTTTACCATCAATTATTTATCTATTTTTAAAGATTAAGGAAAAAATCACTCTCAAAAGAAAAGACTTTTTTTTTCTACTTTTGGCTTTTTTTTTGGGATTTTCGTTTTATCTTTATATTTTTTATTCCTATTATAAAAAACCAGAAATTGTCTGGGGCGAAATTAACTCTTTTTTTGGTTTTTTGGCGCTTTTTTTGCGACAAAATTATGGTACTTTTGTCCCCGGCTCATTTATCACCCAAATCCCAACTCATCGCTTACTTCAGCTAAAAAATCTTTTTCTTTTTACGTTAGACGACTTTACTTTTGCCGGTATTTTTTTATTTTTTTTAGGCATACTTGGTGGGTTAAAATATTTACCTTTTAACCGAGAAAAAAAATATATTTTTAATGCTTTTCTTATCAACTTTTTTTTCTTTGGGTCATTTTTTTTCTTTTATGCCAATTTTCCTTTAACCGGAAATTTTTTCTTTGGGACTTTGGAAAGATTTTTACATATTTATTACTTTTTTTTTGCTTTTTTTATCTATCTTGGTTTTCAAACTTTTTTTTTATTGTTTAGAGCGATTATCAATAAATATCTTTCCAATCAATTTTTAAAAAAATTCTCTTTAATTTCTATCATTTTTCTTTTCTTAGTTATTCCAACCGGTATTTTTTTAAGAAATAATCAATCAATCTTGGCTTTAAAAAATGATAAAACCGCTGAAAACTTAGGGATAGATGTTTTAAATAATGCCGATGAGATACCGGCAATAATTCTTTTATCCCAAGACACAGTTCTTTTTAATACCCAATACGTTTATTACACTCAAAAAAAGATTAGAAAAAATAAAATCATTATTCATGCAAATAAACTATATACCCCTTATTACAAAGAAAGTTTAAAAATCCATTACCCAAATCTTAAAATTCCACCAAAAAATAGTAAAAACAAAGATGATGATATTCAAGTCTTCATGAAAATAAATAAAGATAAATATCATATTTATAGCAATGAGCGCTACCCCTTAGAAGGTTTTAAAAATTATGACTGGATACCTTATGGAATTCTTTTTAAACTGACAGAAAAATCAAAAATTGATTCAAAGATGAACGCCGAAAAAATTACCAATTTCTGGAAAAATTCATTAAATAAAAAATTAGTTGGTAAGGTTAAAAATAGACATCCAAAGTTTCGCAATTTTTTTACCGCCGATATTTTACGAATTTATTCAATTGGCTTACAAAATTCTGCCTTTTATCTTTTAGAAAATAATTATCTTTCTGATGCTTTTTATTATATAAACCAGTCATTAATCTTAGCCCCCGATGATTTAGATAATTACTTTCTTCTTTCGCAATATTATCAATTGAAAAAAGACTGTTTAATAGCAGAAAAAACAATTGATAAAGCGATTAAAATTCAAAAAGATAATCTTTATCTAGGCCAGCTAATAAATATTGCTGAAAAATGTTATCAATCAAAAAGCGAACAGGAGAGAATTAAGAAAAAAATTAATCAATATTTACAAAAGATTCCATTAAATAGATTTTAATTTATTTATAATCAATAAAAATACTGGTAGATAAATCAAGCTTAATATCGCTCCTAAAATAAAAGCTTGATCCTTAAACTGAAGTTTAATTTTATGTTGGCCTTGGGGAATAAAAATTCCCATTTGGATCAAATTTGTTTTATAAATTTTTGTTTTTTTTCCATCCAAAAAGGCTTCCCATGAGGGAAAGTAATTTTTTCGAAAAACAAGCAAAGTTTTACTTTTGAAATCTCCCTCAATTGTTATTGAGGTATCACTAGCTTTTATTTCTTTAATGTTGGGTAGTTCGTTTTGCATAAAGTCTTGCACGTAATCCTCAACAAAAACGTTTTCTTCCGAAACTTTACCGGCTAATATTTCTTCCATAAAATCATCTAAATATTCAATCTTTTTTCCATATTTGGGAATATAAAAAATCTCAAAATCAGAATTTTTTCGTTCATAAAGGTAAATAGAAAAGTTGTGGTCTTTTAATTTTTTTTTGAGATAAAAATGATGACTATTTATTTTCTTTGGCGATATTATGCATTTAATTCCTAAAACATCAAAAAAATCTTTTAAGTTATCGGATATAAAAATTTCTTGATTATTAAACTTAATTTGGTTCTTTATTAACTCATTGATATATTCTACCCGCTTTATTTTTAAACCGCCAGTATTAACTCCAAATATCTTTTTATCAAATAATAAATTAGAATTAGGGTATAAAAAATTTTTTAAAAAAAGATAACCATTGATATCTTTTTTCTCATCCCAACCAGAACGAATAAAAATCCTATTCCAGTCATCTTCTTGACCAAGACTTAAAATCATCTGATTGTTTTTAATGTAATTTGAAATTTCGGGAGAAGATAAAACTGATTTTGCCGGTAAAAATAGGTGATATTGAAAAACAATCAACAGTAGTTGAGATATACTTAAAATTAAGAAAAAAACAATCAAAATTTTTACCTTCAAATTACTTTTATTAAATAGTTGATTGATAATAACTGAAAATGAGAAAATAAGAAAAAAATTAGTAATTAATAAAAATTTCGATGGGGTACGAAAAAAATTAAACGGAGGAAAATTATAAATAAAATATAAAAAAGAATTTTTTCCTAAAGCGATAAAAAGAAAAAATAAAGATAAAAGAAAGTAAAGATAAAAATCTTTAGGTATAAGCCGCTTTTTATAGCTTAATATCAATGAAAAAATAAATAAAGCAAAAAAAATTCCTCCCACATAAGGCGTATTTTCCCAAAAAATACCCCAAGAGGAAGAAAAAGGTGGATATGTGCTATTTTTTGGATTACCAAAAAAATAAGGATTAAAAAAATTGATTAGATTAATCCAATTTAATGGAAAGGAGGTTGTAGTATCATAATCTAAAAATAAACCACGATTCGACAACTTTGACAAATTATAAGTAGAAAGAATTTGCGGTAAGGAAAACAATATTCCACTTAATATCAAAAAAATTAAAAAAAGAATTTGTCTAATTGCTTTTTTAATTGGCTTTTTTTGAAAAAATAGATAAGTAAGCCAAAAAACAATCAAGGAAAATAAAGCGATAAAAACCGTTTGAAAATGGCCAGCAAAAATCATTTGAGAGAGTAAAATCGAAAAGAAAATGCCATATTTTTTATTATCTTTAAGTTTAAATAAGAAAAATATAAGCCAGGGATAAAAAGAAAATGTTTGGACTAAATTAAGATGAACCCAGCGAAAAGCAATTGCTCCATTAAAAGTAAGAATTATGCTTAAAAAAAAAGCTAATAAATAATTTATTTTAAGTTCGCAAAATAAAAAAAAGGATCCGATGGTAAAAGAAAAAAGAGAAAAGATTAATAATAAATTATAGCCGTAAACAAAATCAAAAAACTTAAGAAAAACAATGTTGGGAAAAAACAAACTCCCAATCTGTCCCTCGGCTAAAATTGGAAAGCCAGCCGATAATTTATCAGTCCAAAAAGGCAAATGGTTGTTTTTTATTTGTTTAGCTAAAAAATATTTTAAGGAAAGGTTAAAATGATAACTATCACTAGCCCCAAAATCGGGTGTAAATAATAATTGGTTATGGATAAAGATAAAAAAAACTGTGTATAATAAAGTAAAGAAAATGATAAATAATATTTTTTTGTTGATTATTATTTTTTTTGCCACCGTTCCTAATTTAGGTTTTTTTGATTTTTCTGCTTTTTTTATCATTTTTTTTATTTTTTTTGTTTTTTTATACTTTCTAATTTCCAATAAAAAAAATCAACCTCTTTCTTTGCCAAATTATTCATTTCTTTTAATTTTACCGTTTTATTCTTTGATTTACTACGGAGGATTATACCAAAATTCGTATTCGATATTTATTGGAAAAATTATTTTTTTTCTAATTATTCTATTTTTTTTCATTTTTAATTTTGCCATTAAAAAAAGAGGGCTAGCCTTTTCATTTCTTATTTTTGGATACTTTATTCTTTCTCTTTGGACCATTACCAATTCGCCTAATCCTAAAGTCGACTCCTTTATTCAACAAAAAGAAGCACCATTAAAATTAATCGCCGGTATTAATCCTTATAAAGCAACTTATACGAAAGTTTATCCTGAGGTTATCCCAAATTATTTTGGCTATCTGCCGTTTAGTTTTCTTTTTAATCTTCCTTTTGTTTTAATCTTTGGTGATCCACGTTATTCGATAATTTTTGTGAATATCGCCTCTGTCCTAATCTTTAAAAAATTATTAAAAAACAATAAGAATGAAAATCTATCAAATATTTTTGTCTTTACCTTTCTTTTTCTGCCGCGTTCTTTTTATATCTTAGAACATATGTATCTTGATCCAATAATCTTTTTTTTCTTTATTCTTTTTTTGTTTTTTTGGCAAAAGAAAAAAAACACACCATCATTTCTTTCTTTTTCTTTCTTTTTTTCTTTTAAACAACATTTATTATTTTTATTGCCAATTTTTTTCAAAAAAAACTTTTTTTCAAATTTTAAGCAATTTAAAAATCTTATTGTTTTTCTTTTACCATTTTTTTTACCGCTCTTTTTCTTTATCTTAGATAGAAAATCTTTTTTAAAGGATACCTTTAATTTTTTTAATCCTGAGAAGATTCCGGCTCCGGTAAAAATAAGTTTATCTTTTTCGACTTTTTTTTATCAATTCTTTCCTAAAGAAAATTTACTCACTATTTCTCTAATTAATTTAATTATATTTTTATTCATTTATTTTCTAATTTTAAGATCCTCTTTTACTTTATTAGAAAAAATTATTTTTTCTCTTTTTTTCTTTAACTTTTTTATGTATCATAGTTTTTTTAATCATTATTATCTTTTAGCACAATTTATATTTTTGCAAATTTTGTTAGAATATCTTAAAATAAAAATACATGAATAAAAAAAATCTTTTTGGCTTTACCTTAATTGAACTTTTGATTGTTATTATTATTTTAGGTGTTCTATCAGCTTTAATTTCTGGTAATTTTTTTACCTCTTTAAAGAAAGGAAGAGATGCAAGAAGAAAAGCTGATTTGGAGCAAATCCAGCGGGCGCTTGAGATGTATTATGAAGACAAAAGAGCTTATCCTACCCAAGCGGCTGATCCTGGATTTCCATTTGCTGGTAAATTTTGTGAAACCGGTAGCTGTGTTTCAACTGAAAAAATTTATATGCAAAAAGTTCCCACCGATCCTGTAAGCTCCTACTCTTATCAATATCAATCTGATGGCAGCTATTATCGTCTTTTTTCTTGTATTGAAAATAATTTAGATCAAGGACCGGGAGTAAAACAAACCGGCTATGCCGGAACTAATTGCGGAAATTGTGATCTTTGTAAATATGGAGTGTCTAGTTCAAATAGTACTCTTCCATAAATAAAAGAAGTTTCATAATCTCTCTACTTGGTTTGTAACTTATTGCATTCCTTTCTCTCCGATTCGGAGGGCGAACTTGACCAGGAATATATAAAATTCTAATCTCTTTTTAAGATATAAAGATATTATTGTATAGATTCCCGCCTGCGCCAAGTCAGACTTGGCTTCGCGGGAATGACAAAAGTAAAATTTTGTCATTCCTGACTTTGATCAGGAATCTATAAAATCTTACTTATTTTAAATTGTTTTCTTTTATTTTCAATTAATGCCTAACTCTTTTTTAGCTTCTTGATTATTAGAATCTAAATTATTAAGAATATATCGATAAACTTCTTTCATCTCATTGGCTTGTTTATATTTTTTTAACAGTTGCCCTTTTAATAAATAAGCATCAATCATATCATTTTTTAGTTCAATTGCATAATCAATTGCTTTTAAAGATTCATTTTTATATAGTTCCTTTTCTTTATTATTTTTGGCGTTTTCATAAAAAATCGAGTAAAAAAATGCCAAAGTATAAGGAATTTTTGGGTCAGTGGGGGAAAGTTTTTGTGCTTGTTTTAAAGAATCAATTGCAATTTTTAAATTTGTTAAATCTATTTTTGTCTGAAAAAACAGATAGTGAATTTTAGCCTTGGTTTTCCAATACAAAACATTTTTTGGAGAAGAAGAAAGAGAATGATTATTATAATAAATAGAAAGATCTTTCAAAGAAGAAGCATAGGTTTTTTCTTTTTGATAATAACTTAAAAAAGCTAAATTAGCTAAAATGTAACTTAATTTATCTTCATAAACATGTTCATACTTTAGCTTTAAAGCTTTTTCTTTAAGATAAAAAGCGGCCAATTGATACTGATTGTTCTTAAAAGCTACATCGGCTTTGGCATAATAATAGTCGGCCAACCAATATTTAAAAATAAAAAATAAAAAATACAAAATAAAAAATGTTAAAATGCCTAAAAATATTTTTTGTTTATTTGTTAATTCTTCTAAAAATTTATTTTCCTTATCATTTTTTTCTTGATAATTAAATAATGGATTAATTGTTATAAAAAACGCAGGAATAAGATAGAAAAAAAGATTGATGGTGGTGGTTGAAAAACCAAAAAAATTTGTAATAAGAATCGAGATAAACGAAAGCATTAAACATAAATTAACAAATCTAAAATCAACCCAATCAATCAACATCTCTTTCCTCTTTTGATTTTTAGTTTGATTTTTTGATTTTTTTTCATCTAATCGAAAAATATTTGATATTGACAAATAAAAAACAAAACATATCATCAGTAAATAACTGAATAAACCAAAAAAGCCAGTAGTGGCTAGATAATTTAGATATTCATTGTGAGCTTTATTATAAAGATAATCCCATTCAGATGTTAGATTATGTTCTTTTGGTCTTACAAAATAATAAGCATAGGCAAATGTCTCAACGCCGGTACCAAAAAATGGGTAACGTTTGGCTAAATCAATTGCTCCCTTCCAAACAATTTTTCGAATATCAAAAGATTCAGTGATTTTAATATTTGTGGACAAAGAATTTTGAGGCTGAGACTTTTGATAATTCACTTTTTGTGAAGGAATCAGTTGCCAAAAATTAACATATTTATCAATTTTTTCAATCCCAGTTTTAAAAATTAAAATAGAAAGTATCGGAATAACTAATAAAATTAATAAATTTCTTTTTAAAAAATCCCGCTTTGAAAGAAATAAATAGACGATTAAGAGAATTAATCCGAAAATAACCGCTGCTAAAGCCGATCGGGAACGAGTAAAAAGAATTGATATAAAATTAAGAAATAAATAAAAAGAAAACAGCCAATTTTTATTAGTTGAATTTTCATTAAGAAAAAAATATATCGCAATAAAAAAATTAATTGCCAAATAAGCTCCTAGCCAATTAGGTTGTCCTAAGGTAGAAAACATTCTTTCTGCAGGACGAAACTGATCAGTCCAGCATTGATTATTCCATTGGCCGGTAAAAATTAAACACGATAAATCATAACCAACTTTTCCCGGTAGCCCCCAAAAAATTACTAAAATCGAAGAAATAACTGATGTTTTTAGTAAAGTTAAAACTTGATTTGAGTTTTCAATATTGGAAACAAAACCATAAAATAGAGTAATATAAGTAATAATTGACAACAAACCACCATTAAAACGACCGTAATAACCATAAAAAGAGGTATGAGGATCGATTGATAAAAACGTTGAAAAAACTTGACTTAATAAAAAAATAAAAATTGGAATATCAAATAAAGTTTTTTTAAGTATAATTTTTTTAAGAACAATCATTTTTGCCAACCAAAAAAAAAGAATTATGAGAGTTATAAAATAAATAAAAAGCATTTTGTTAAATTCAAACAGTTCAGAAGTTGCTGCACTCATTATTAAGGGAGTTAAAATAAATAAAAGGATATAGCAAGAGAAGATAAATTTATTTAAAATTTTAATTAAGTTTAAATTTTTCATTGGAAATTTATTTTACTGAATTTTATGATTAATTTTATCGAAAAAATAAAGAAAATAAAAGCTCCATTTTTCCCATATTTTAAAATTTTTATTGATTTAGGAACAAGTTTAACAAAGATTGCTATTGAAAATAAAGGAATAATATTACGACAACCAACCTATCTTGCTTATGATACTAAAAAAGAGCAAACAATTTTTATCGGTGATGAAGCTAAAAATATTGTTGGTAAAACCCCAGAATTTATAAAAATCATTCGTCCAATTGTCGCCGGTGTCATTTCAGACTTTGACAGTGAAGTATTGCTTTTAAAAAATTTTCTTCAAAATTCAGTTGAACTTTATACAAAATATAAATTTTTAAAGCCGATAATTGAAGCTATAAGTATAGTGCCAACCAGCGCCACTGAAATTGAACAAAAAGCGGTTAAAGAAGTTTTAAATAAAACTGATGTTTCGCAAACTTATATTATCGAAAAAGCATTGGCCACTGCCGCCGGCTGTGGGTTAAATATTTTTTCCTCCAATCCTAATTTAATTATCGAAATTGGTGGTGGCTTAACCGAAATCTCTATTATTGGTAGTGGCAATATTATAAGACAAAAAACTTTAAAATTCGCCGGTGATCATTTTAATAAAATTATTGCCAACTATTTATATCTAAAACATGCAATTATATTGGGTGAAAATACTTGTGAAGAGTTAAAAATTAATCTTTTAAACTTTAATAAGGCGGAAAAAACCGAAATTGTTAGAGGAAAGTCTTTAGAAACTGGTTTACCAAAATCTATCCGCATAAAAAGTTCTGAAATTAGAGAATCTCTCCTGCCTATTTTTAATCAAATCATTGATCTGATAAAAGAATTGATTGAAAGCTGTCCACCAGAAATTCTTGATGAGATATTAAAAAAAGGGGTTATTGTTACTGGTGGTTCAGCAAAAATAGAAGGTATTGATTATTTTTTTGCTAAAGAATTAAATCTTGAAGTCTTTATCGCCCCAAATCCTCAAGATAGCGCAATCAACGGATTAATTGAGTTGTCAAAAAAAGATAAAAAATTGTTTAAAAATCTCTTGATTTCCATTTAATTATCAGGTAAAATTTAGTTTACCTAAATATTTTGTACTTTGAAATTTTGGTTTAATCTAGAAATCGGGTTAGGATCCCGACGTTACGTCGGGATTTAATCAGATACCGTCTGGTATCTGACAATCAGGCGCCGTCTGGCGCCTGACTTTCTTAAGAGTTTGATCCTGGCTCAGGATGAACGTTGGCGGCGTGCCTGAGATATGCAAGTCGAGCGTGCCCTCCGATTCGGAGGGCAGCGGCGAACGGCTGAGTAACACGTAGGAACTTGCCCCTAAGTAGGGGATAGCCCATCGAAAGATGGGGTAATACTCTATGGTCCCCGCCAAATTAGGCGGGGTAAAGGATTTAACCATCCGCTTAGGGAGAGACCTGCGGCCTATCAGGTAGTTGGTAGGGTAACGGCCTACCAAGCCGATGACGGGTAGCTGGCCTTATGAGGGTGGTCAGCCAGAGGGGGACTGAGACACGGCCCCCACTCCTACGGGAGGCAGCAATCAGGAATAGTCGGCAATGGGCGAAAGCCTGACCGCGCGACGCCGCGTGCGGGAAGAAGCTCTTCGGAGTGTAAACCGCTGTGGTAGGGGAGGAACCCCCGACGTTACGTCGGGGATGACAGTACCCTACTAGAAAGGGGCCGCTAACTGCGTGCCAGAAGCGTCGGTAATACGTGGGCCCCAAACGTTATCCGGTTTTACTGGGCGTAAAGGGTCGTGTAGGCGGTTTAGCAAGTTTTTGCTTAAAGGCTACGGCTTAACCGTAGACATGGCAAAAATACTGCTAAGCTAGAATATCCTTGGGGGAGATGGGAACTTGCGGTGGAGTCGTGAAATGCGTTGATACCGCAGGGAACACCAGTGGCGAAGGCGCATCTCTCTAAGGATATTGACGCTGAGACACGAAAGCTAGGGGAGCGAAGCAGATTAGAGACCTGCGTAGTCCTAGCTGTAAACGCATGTCTGCTAGCTGTGCTTTTCCCCCTCCGAATAGGCGGGGTTTAGGCATGGCGAAGGTAACCCGTTAAGCAGGCCGCCTGGGGAGTACGGCCGCAAGGCTAAAACTCAAAGGAATTGGCGGGGAGGCACACAACCAGTGGAACATGTGGTTCAATTCGAGACGAACCGAAGCACCTCACCAGGGTTTGACATGCTATCGTGTACCCGGAAGGAAACTTTCGGGGATCCGCAAGGATGGTAGCACAAGGTGCTGCATGGCTGTCGTCAGCTCGTTCCGTGAGGAGTGCCCTTAAGTGGGACAACGAGCGCAACCCCCATCCTGTGTTAGAAATGTCACAGGAGACAGTCCCGCCTATTGGCGGGAAGGAAGGAGGGGTAGACGTCAAGTCAGCATGGTCCTTATGCCCTGGGCGACACACATGTTACAATGGGAAGGACAATGGGCTTTGCCACACCGTAAGGTGGAGCTAATCCATAAACCTTCCCTCAGTGGGGATTGAGGTCTGCAACTCGACCTCATGAACGCGGAATTGGTAGTAATCGCGGATCAGCCATGCCGCGGTGAATACGTTCTTGCCTCTTGCACACACCGCCCGTCAAGCCAACAAAGTCGAGGATGATTGAACTCCGACGTAACGTCGGAGGAGATCATCGTCGGCGATGGGGGTTAAGTCGTAACAAGGTAGCTGTTCTGGAAGGAGCAGCTGGATCACCTCCTTTCTAATTTTTTTGCTTTGCAAAAAAATTAGCCCGCCTGGTTTCGCTCCACGAGCCGCTCTACAAATAGTAAAAAAGGCGAGTGGTAAGAAACGGTGGGCTCCTCCTAACCCGATTTTTAGACTAAATCCAAAAATCACCAAACATCCAACTTCTAACACCTAACACCTAACATCTAACATCTAACACAAAAAATAAAAAAAATATATATCAAAAAGCATATATCAAAAATCAAAATGACATATCAAAAATGAATAGTAAGCAAAGTAAATATTTTTTTAATTTTTTTTATATAGTTCTTTTTTAATTTTTATTTGTCATTTTGCACTTTAATTTTTGATTTTTGATATTTGATATATTAACAAAGTTTACACAGTGTTTATACTACTTTTTACACTTGAAATTAGAAACCTCCTAAGGTGTTGCATATTCGTCACCTCCGAGGTGTTATATATTCGTCACCTTGGGATATTTGGAAAAACACGCCATGACGTGTCTTACCATAAAATTAACCCAATCTCCCAATCTCCATTTATCTCTACTTATCTCCATTTATCTCAATATATCTCTTTTTATAAACGTTTAACGTTGAATGTTTAACGTTTCACTTTTTGGAAGCTCATTTAAAAAGAAGTTCGATTTTTTCACCAACTTTTGGATTTAAAAATTCATCTTTTCCGGTAGTTGGTTTTTCCTCATCAAAATGACGCCAAACCGAAATTTCCAAATATGGATTGTCTTTTTTTCCTGATGATCCTGGATAAATTACCAATTCTCCTACTTCTCCGCCAAATAAATTATCAACATATCGTACTTTTTTTACTACTTTCCCAATTTTTATCTTTATATATCCGCCATATTCTACTTTTCCTTTTAAGTCTTCCTCAGTAATCGTTGTTTTAATATTGCCAAAATTATCAATATGGCCAATGTAAAAACCTTTTAAATCGGGGATAACATCAACTAAAACCTCTTCCAAATCTAACTCATCTTCCATCGCTTCCATTAAATGAGCACAAACTCGCGAATACAAATCACGTGAGCGAAACTGACTACCTCTATCAAAATCTTTGTATTCAAAAACTTCATCAATTCTTTCTTTCACCATTGAAAAATCATAACCAGCATTGGGACCACAAAGATAAATACCAGACTTTAGCCGAATCACTAAAAACTTTGCTCCTTGGGCTTTTTCTACTTTAGTTTTCGATTGAAGACGAGGATCGGTATTTTGAAAAATCACCGTTTCCAAAGGCCGACCAAACCTTTCTTCAACTTCAACAATTTGATTAATTAAAAAAGAAGTATGGATGGTTGAGGGAGTGGAGGAGACAAAAGTAATTTGGGCATTTTTTGACTCACTCAAAAATCCCAAAACCGCCCCAGAAAACTCCGCACAAGTTAAACTATCATCAACCCAATCAGAAACAACAATTAGTTTTTTCATAAATCTTTAATAATTTTTAAATAAATTTTAATATTTTACCAAAAAAAGTTAAAATCACCAAAATTGAAATCACAACCGCTGACCCGCGAACTAAAAGTCGAGAAAATCCCGAAATAACATATTTACCCATGATCTCCTTATCTTCAGAAAACTTAACCAAAAAATAAAAAATGATTGGCAACATTGCTCCATTTAAAAAATCGACATATAAAGTCAGTCTAAAAAGAGAGGTTTGAGGAAAAAGAGCAACCAAAAGTCCAATCAATATTTGAACGATAAAAAAACCATAAAAAAGTCTGCCTTTAGAAAAGGAAGCATCTAAACTGCCTTCATAGCCAAAAATTTCCGAAAAAACATAAGCCGTGGCAAGAGGAACAATCGTTAATCCCAAAATTGAGGCACCAAAAATACCGATGGCAAAAAACAAAAAAGCCAGTTCTCCTGCAAAAGGTTTTATCGCTAAAGCAGCGGTGTACCCATCGGTAACCTTTATTCCATGAACAAAAAGCGTGTAAGTAACTGCCACCGCCATCATCCAGGAAAAAAAGCTAGTCAAAAATGCGCCAATAAAAATCTCTAATCTCTCATATTTTAAATGGCGAACATCTAATTTTTTATCAACGATGTAACTGTGAATAAAAAACTGACCCCAAGCAGTAATTGTTGTCCCCAAAACCGCAATTCGAGAAAACCAAAAAGTTAAATCAAAAACATTAACTTTAGTTGACCAAATAAAACTTTCTCTTGCTGCCTCGGCCCAGTTAGGTTTGGCTAAAATGGCTGAGAAAATATAAGAAAGGTAAAATATAATCATTATTAAAAAAAGCCGTTGGATTTTTTTATAGTCAAAAAAAATTACAAAAAAAATCAAAAGCAAACAAGTTAAAATCAAAAACAATTGCCAATTGACATTAAAAAGCTGAAAAGCGGCCTTTAACCCAGAAACATTCTGAAGTACTACTCCTTGATTGGTGATAAAATATAAAACAAAAATCAACAAAGAAAGCCCAACCCCATATCTTTCTCTTATCAAATCGCCCAAACCCTTTTTTGTTACCATGGCAATTCGGGCACCAATCTCTTGGGTTACGGCCAAAATTAGAGTTTCGGGAATCATCAAAAATTTTGAGGCCATCCCATACATCGCCGCCGCCACGGTATATGTTGCCACTCCACCAGCATCATTATCAACAACCGCCGTCACAATCCCCGGTCCTAAAACCGAAAGAAAAACCAACAATCGCCATTTTAATTTATCTAAAAATTTTCTCATAAAGCTTTTCTGATAAATCATCAAAAGTAACAATCCCCAAAATTTTTTTATCTTGATCAATAACGGGTAAGGCCGAAAGTTTATATTTAATCATTTTTCGCAAAGCAATCTCTATCGGTGTTGTTAAATAAACTGTAATTAAATTTTGATTCATAAATTTATAGACAAAATTCGTATCATCCTGAAGTAAAAGCTCATGGAGACTAAAAACACCAATCAACTGCTTATTATCATTAATAACATAAACATAATTTAAAGAATAAAAATCGGCCGTCTCTTTTTTAATCTGAATTTTTACCTCATAAGCAGTTTTTGATGAATAAGTAGCTAAAAATTCTAAACTTAAAAAGTCGCCAATCTTTCCAGTTTGGTGAAAATTTAACAAATAATTAACTTCTTTTCGCTTTTCACTTGATAAAAAATTTAGTATTTCTTGTCGCCGTTTTTTAGAAAGAAAAAATAAAATATCAACCACTTCGTCAGAATCTATAAGTTCTAAAATTGTGGCCGCCTTTTTGGGTAACATTCGCCGAAATAATCCAATCTGATAATTAATATTTAAATCAGCAATTACTTTTGCCGCCATCTTTTCATCAAGAAGCCGAATAACTTTTTGAATATTAGCCAAGCTTGTTTGCTCCAAATAATCAGCCAAGTCTTCGGGCCGAAGCTTTTTTAATTTTTTCTCTTCTTTTTTTAATCTCACTTCTCCTCTTGAAAGCTCAAGTGGCTGAATCTCCCCCCAAGAAAGAAACTGCGACGAAAGGCGCCATTTTAAAATTCCCAAAATCTTTTCTCCCAAGTTCGATAAACCCAAACGTCGCAAAATTCCCAAAATCCCAACATCCACTCCCATTACATACCATTGATTTTTTTCTTTTTGCAAAACCACATCATTAACGCGAACAATTTTACTACCGGAGATATCAATAATTTGTTTATCTAGAAGATTGCGCAGAATATAAAGCTCATTTTCTGAAAGAGTGGTTTCTTCATAATTTTTGCGAATATAAATATGGTGATTAATTTTAATTAAAAAATCTATCGGAATTAAAATTTTTCCAGTTTTGGTTTTAACTAAAATCTTGGTGATAACTGGTGTTGTTTCGGTTAAAAACACTAAATCATCCAGTTGGCCAACTTCAATTTCATCTTCAGTGAAAACTTTTTTCTTTAAAATTTGCGAAAAATAAATCATAATTGTATTATATATTGTATTATATAATATAATATATAAAAATATTTTCCTATATGACTTATAAGTCTTATTAAATCTTATTTATCCTTGCGCGCTTAGTTTAACGGCAAAACGTCGTCCTGATAAGACGAAGAGCGATGGTTCGACTCCATCAGCGCGCACAAGTAAATTTATTTTTTTTCAAATTTTAGCATCGGTTGAGGGGTAAAGTATTTATGTTTCCAGTTATAATCTTCCTGCATACAATCGATTAATTCAACACCAATCTCCCAAGCTTTTTTAAGTTCCAGTGCGGTAATATAGACACCAAGGCCAGGAAAACGTTGAATATCGGAAGCTCCAGTTAAAAGATAAAGATTTTTATTATAAAGAGCTAAAATATCGTAAGCGGCCAAATAATCACCAATCCAAATATACAAAGAAACAATTTTATAAATCCCTTGATTTTTATAAATCATCTCAAAGGTTTTGAGCCTTTGTTTTTTCCGATAAGATGAAAAACGATCATCTTCTTTTCTTTCGATATCAAAAATCGACAGTTTTTTAAGATAAGAAAGATTTCTACTCTCATCACCTTCAGCCAATTCAACCTTGGTCACCATTTGAGAAAATCGATTTTCATAATATCTTAAATGATGACGACTTTTTTTTCTTAAAGCCATCAAATATTCATCAAAAGTTTTATAAAAGGAAGCGTTAATAACATATTTTGGAATATCATTGGTAAAATATAAGTCTTTAAAAGGCAAAAGAGTATCACTTTCCTCAATCGCAGTTAATAAAATCGGTTTTGGAGCAATTTTTAAAAGGGGTAAAACAAAATCGTTGTCGGAAACAAAAAAGCAATTGTCTTCAGGCCAAGTGCCACCAAACCATTCGTATTTTTTTTCAATTTCATTAAACCATAAAGGCAAAACTGCTACTGGTTTTTTGCCAAAATAAATGGTATAAAAAAATGGTTGAAAACCCCACCCCTGATACCAACTATAACGAAAATCCCATAAGTTAAAAATAGAATTTTTAGGAGAAAACTCCTCCCAAAGGCGATAGCACTTTTCGATTTTCCTTTCCACTTTTATCGTCAATCGATCAATAATGTTTGACAGGCCGTTTTGATAAATATCCTTATTTTCTAAGGTTTTTGGTAAATAAAAAGTAAGAGGAACATGCCGTTCCTCCGGAGGTTTATCGTCATTATCTAAGTTTTTCATGGTAGTGGTATTTAAAAAAATTATTACTCATTTTTTTAATTTGTCAAGAGGATTTTTAAAGAATTAAAATTAACCTAATTGATCTAATTGCTAATCAACAAAAAAACAACCTTTACACAATTTTTAAACCACATTTACACTACTTTTTACACAATGTTTACACAAAATTTACACATTTATCATTCGTATCATTCGTATCTTTTAATAATGTTTAATGTTGAACGTTTAACTTCTTATATTGTATTATTATTAATATGCCTAACATAAAAGAAGAAATTTTCAACTTTTTTTCTGCCCTTGTAAATCTTTTTATCTTCTTTCCGTATTTTTTTTCGGTTAAGAAACTTTTAACAACGCTTTTTTTTCCTTGGAAAAATTTAGTGGCAAAAAAACAAGAGGTGGGCTTTTCTTTTGAAGAATGGCTTAATCGTTTGTTTTTCAATCTTATTTCCCGCGGAATTGGTTTTTTTGCTCGACTTTCTCTTTTGCTTTTTTATTTTATTCTGACGATTGCCTATATTGTTCTTTTGCCTTTTATAATTATTCTTTTCTTTATTATTTATTTGCCTTTCAAAATTATTTTTTCTTTTTTTGAAGAAAAAGAAGAAATAAAAAAACAAAGGTTAAAAGAAAAATTTTTAAAAACACACCTTCTGGAGGAAAAAAATAAAGCGATGGTTGAAGCCTGGTTTGAGGATTTTTATCAAAAACATTTTCAAAAAAGAAAATGGTGGCAGATTAATAATCTTTTATCGCATCCTCCTTTAGCCCGCGACTGGACAGCCGGTTATACCCCAACATTAGATCAATATGCTATCAATCTTTGTGAACTAAACTACTATTCATCAAGATTATCAATTGTTGATAGACAAAAAGAAATTGAACAAATTGAAAGAATTCTTTCCAAAAGCAACTTTGCCAACGTAATAATTGTTGGTGAAGAAGGGGTGGGAAAACACACCATCGTTGATGCCTTAGCCAAAAAAATCTATGAAGGAAAAGTTAATCCAGTTTTAGCCTATAAAAGAATTTTAAAACTGAATATGGAAAAAATTCTTTCTGAATTTACTGATGAAAAAAAACGGGAAAATTTTTTAGAAGAACTTTTAGCCGAAGCCGCCGAAGCGAAAAATATCATTCTTCTTATTGATAATATTGATCGCTATGTTTCTTTTGGTGAAGGAAGAGTTGATATAACCACTACTATTGAAAAATTTGCCAAAACTGAGACAATTCAATTTATTGGTATTACCGAACCTTTTGCTTATCAAAAGTTTATCTATCCCAATGAAAAAATCAGTCACCTTTTTGAAAAAGTTGATGTTTATGAAGTATCGATCCAAGAAGCGGAAAAAATTATTTTAGAAAACTTTGAAATTTTAGAAACTCGCCATCAAGTTTTTTTTCCTTATGAAACAATAAAAGATGCGATAAACAAAGCCAATTTTTATATTACCGATATTCCTTTTCCTGAAAAAGCAGTTGATCTTTTAGATTTGGCCGCCGTTTTTCAACGAAAAAAACTTAATCTTTCAGAAAAACAATGGACAGTTGTTTTACCCGAAGTCATTGATCAGGTTCTTCAGGAAAAAACTCATATCCCAACATCGGTCACACCCGCCTTATCGGAGAAACTTTTAAATTTAGAAAAAATTTTATCCAATCAGATTATTCAACAAGAAGAAGCGATCAATCAATTAGCCCAAGCCCTTCGCCGCTCTTTTTTACTTTTGGGGAAGCGAAAAAAACCATTGGCCTCATTTTTATTTTTGGGACCAACCGGGGTGGGAAAAACCGAAACCGCCAAAGCGGTCGCCAAACTTTTTTTTGGCTCAGAAAAATATCTTTTGCGTTTTGATATGTCGCTATATCAAACTAAAAATGATATTGCCAATCTTATTGGTTCAATTGATATCGGCAATCCCGGTCTTTTAACCAAAGCTATTCGCGAACAACCCTATGGTGTTTTGCTTTTGGATGAATTGGAAAAAGCCAATAAAGACTTGATTAATATCTTTTTAACGCTTTTGGATGAAGGCTATTTTACCGATGGTTTTGGTAAACGAGTTGATGGTAAAAATTTAGTGATTGTCGCCACCTCCAATGCTGGGGCTAATCTTTTTTATTCTCGAACCCCCTCTACCAATCTCATTGATGAATTGGTCAACCGCCAGCTCTTTTCTCCTGAGTTTCTCAATCGTTTTGATGGGGTTATTGTTTTTAAACCTTTAACCAACCAATCAATCTTAGATTTAGCCAAAAAAATGGTGGAAAAAATAAAGCAAGATCTTTATCAACTTTATCAGGTAAAAATCTTAGTGGACGAAAATTTCTTGACAAAAATCGTTGAAGAAAATTATAATGAAAAATTTGGTGCTCGCAATCTAGAAAGAATTTTACGGGAAAAAATTGAAGATAAACTCGCCAAAATTATTTTGACCAAAAAACCAAAAGAGGAAGAAGTGATAGAAATAAAGGAAGATTGATGGAGATATATTGAGATAAATAGAGATAAATAGAGATAAATGGAGATAAATAGAGATTGGTAGAGATTGGGTTAATTTTAGGTAGAGACACGTGATGGCGTGTCTCTACAAAGATCTTTTAAAAATATCCCAAGGTGCCGAATCTATAACACCTTAAGAAGGTTTTAATGTCAAGTGTAAAAATAGTGTAAAAGTTTTTAATATATCAAACATCAAAAATCAAAATGCAAAATGACATATCAAAAATTAATAGCAAGCAAAGTAAATAATATGGGTCTTTTTGATTTTTGATATATGATTTTTGATATATATTTTTTAGTGTTTGATGCTTAGTGTTAGATGCTTGGTGATTAGTGTTTGGTGTTAGAAGTTAGGTGTTTGGTGATTTATGCTCAAAATCTATTTTACCGCCTCAACCAGTTTTGATGGCAAGTTAAAAGAAGAATATGAAAAAATTATTTCACAGATAAAAAAACGTCGCCATATTCTTCTTTCCGGTGAACAAATTATCAATCCAAAACTTCTTCAAAAAGATGCCACTCTTTCTAAAGAAAAACTTTTTCAACGAGAAAAAGAGCTTATCGAAAAGGCCGACTGTGTTGTGGCAGAAGTTTCCCAACCATCTTTGGGGGTCGGTGGTGAAATTGTTTATGCTCTTGTAAAAGAAAAACCGGTTTTAGCCCTTCTTTTGGAAAACTATGAAAACAAAATCTCCCCCATGGTTGCCGGCAATCCATCTGATAATTTATTTTTAGAAATTTATAACTTAGATCGCCTATCATATATCTTGAGTGATTTTTTTCATCATATTGAGATTTTAAAAAAACAAAAAGGGAAACTGATTATTATTGAAGGAGGTGATGGTTCGGGCAAAGCCACCCAAGCTCAACTTTTGGTTTCTTATTTAAAAAAGAAAAAAATTCCGGTTAAATATTTTGACTTTCCTCAATACTATCAAACTTTTCATGGTCAAACCGTCGCCCGTTTTCTTAGGGGAGAGTTTGGGACTTTAGATAATATTTCACCATATCTTGCCTCATTAGCTTATGCTCTTGATCGACTTTCAGCTAAAAATCAAATGAATGATTTCTTAAAAAAGGGAGGCGTGATTGTCGCCAACCGTTATTCCACCTCAAATATGGCTTATCAAGGAGCTCGTTTTTCTGATGAACAAGAAAGAAATAAATTTTTAGACTGGGTTTATCAATTAGAATATAAAATTAATAAAATCCCTAAAGAAGATTTAGTGATCTACTTATATGTGCCTTGGCAAATTGGGTTAGCTTTAACTGCGAAAAAAGGGGAACGTCGTTATCTTTCTGGAAAAAGCGACATCCTTGAAAAAGATATCCTTCTTCGCCAAAAAGTAGAGAAAATGTATTTACAACTAGCTAAAAACAAAAAAAACTGGGTGATTATCAATGCCGTGGAAAATAATAAGATCTTACCGATAGAAACTATTCACAAAAAGATAATCAAAACCTTAGTTGACAAAAAAATTATACCTCTGCTATAATTGTATAGAATTAATATGGACAAAAAACTAATCGGCTTAGTTTTTGTTTTTTTCCTTGCTTTTTCTTTGTTTATAAGTATTGTGGTTTTTAATCAACCACTGTCTCGGTTTACCCGAGCAAAAGAAGATTTGCTTCCCTCAGCTGAAAAATCATTAATCTTTGCTTGGCCGTTAACTACTAAAATCAATAATCAAGTCACAATCAATGTTTTTATTCGCAACGAAAAAGGTCTTCCTTTGTCCAATAAAAATGTTGTCCTTCGCTCAACTTTAGGTGAAATCTTTCCCAATTCAGCCAACACTGATAAAAGTGGCAAAGTTACTTTCAATTTAGTCAGCGCCAATTCCGGAATGGCGACGGTTTCGGCGGTCGTTGAAAACAATTATCCCTTACATCAAAACGTTTCGATTAAGTTTGAATAAATTTTATGAAAATCAAAAAGGTAGTTATTCCAGCAGCGGGTTTTGGTACACGTTTTCTTCCTCAAACTAAGGCAATGCCTAAAGAGATGCTTCCGATAGTCGACAAGCCAGTAATTCAATATGTGGTCGAAGAAGCGGTGTCTGCGGGTATTGAAGATGTGATAATCGTTACCGGTTATGCTAAACGATCGATTGAGGATCATTTTGATGTCCCAAGTGCTGATCTTATCAAAAACTTAGAAATGGGAAAAAAATATCAACTACTTGAAGAAATAAAAAAAATTTCTGAACTAGCCAATTTTGTCTATATTCGCCAAAAAGGTCCCTATGGCAATGCTACTCCAATAAAATCGGCTAAACACATTATTGGCAATGAGCCTTTTTTGGTCCTTTGGGGTGATGATTTTGTTTTAGCCAAACCTTCTCGAGCTAAACAAATGATTGATGCTTTTTATCAATATGAAGCCACAATTCTTTGTGGAATAAAAACTACCCGTAAAGAAGATACTGAAAGATATGCCTTTGTTAAAGGTAAAGACCTTGGTAATGGTATTTGGAAAGTAGAAAAGTTAATTGAAAAACCAGGACCGGACAAAGCTCCATCTGACTTAGCAATCGTTTCTGGATATGTTCTTACTCCCCATATTTTTCCCATTTTAGACAACCAAAAACCTGGAAAAGGAGGCGAATACTATCTTCCGGAAGCAATTGATATTCTTGCCAAATCACATCCGGTTTATGCTTTGGAAATTAAAGATGGTAAATACTATGATACGGGTAATAAATTGGAGTATATGAAAACGGTAGTCGAAATGGCTCTCAAACATCCCGGCATCAATAGTGATTTTAAATCTTTCTTAAAAAGTCTTGATTTGTAATTTTTTATGGAGACATGCTATGGCATGTCTTTACTATCTCATTTTTCCCTTGCAAAAAGCCTTAATGATTTTATATAATATTTTCTTATGACAAAAATATCTGATTTTGAAAAAAAAGTAGAAGAACTTTTTAAATTAGGCGCCCATTTAGGTCATCGCAAAAATCGCGTCCACCCCAAAGCCAAAAAATATATCTATAAAATTGAAAACCAGACTTCAATTATTGATCTTACCCAAACTGTTTCTCTTTTAGAAAAAGCTAAAGAATATGTTCAAAAACTAAAAAAAGATAAAAAATCAATTCTTTTTGTTGGCACAAAAAGATCAGCGGCTAATATTATTAAAGAATTAGGTGAAAAATATGGTTTTTATTATATTACCAACAAATGGCCACCTGGTTTTTTAACCAATTTTGAGATGTTTCTTAAAAACAATATTAAAAAGATGAATAAAATGCGAGAGGAAAAAGAAAAAGGTGAATGGCAAAAGTTTGTTAAACATGAACAATTAAAACTTCAAAAAGAACTTAAGAAAATTGAAAAAGTCTATCAAGGGGTTTCAACGATGGAGAAACTACCTGATGTTTTATTTATTGTTGATATTAAAAAAGAAAAAAATGCTCTCACTGAAGCCAAAAAACTAAATATTCCAGTTATTGCTATTGTTGATACCAATGTCAATCCGGATTTATTCGAGTATCCAATCCCTGCTAATGATGATTCAGCCGAAACGGTAGCTTATATTATTAAAGAAATAGTTGATAGTTATCACTGATAACTCTTATAAGTCCTAGGACCTATAAAATTTATTATGGTTGATATTCAAAAACTAAAAACCCTTCGTGAAAAAACTGGCGTTTCGATATCTTTATGTAAAAAAGCCTTAGAAGAAAGTAACAACAATCTAGAACAAGCAAAAAAACTTTTACAACAATGGGGGGCGCAAGTGCTGACAAAAAAAGCCGGTAACGCCACTAGCGAAGGGGCAATTTTTTCTTATATTCATCACAATAAAAAAATTGCTTCTTTGGTTGAGATTGTCTGCCAGACTGACTTTGTTGGCAAAAATGAAGAGTTTCAAAAATTAGGTCAAGAAATTGCAATGCAGGTGGCCTCAAATCCGGCTCAAAGCGTTGAAGAATTAATGAATCAAGAATATATTCGTGATCCATCAAAAAAAATTATCGATCTTTTCAATGAGGCGGCTTTAAAGTTTGGTGAGAATATAAAAATTACACGTTTTCTTCGTTGGCAGTTAGGCGATGTTTTATAATTTATATAAAACTTATAAGACTATTCAGTTTTATGGATAATGATTTTGCTAAAAAGGCTAATTTTATTATCGAAAAACTTAAAGATGAATTAAGATTAATAAGAACTGGCGTGGTAAATCCGGCTTTAATAGAAAATATTACCGTTGAAACTTATGGCGGTCAAACTAAACTTAAAATTTTAGAATTAGCCACCATTACCACCTCTCCACCTCAAAGTCTTGTTATTTCTCCTTTTGATCCTTCAACTATCAAAGATATTGAAAAAGCCCTACTTCAATCTCAATCAAGTTTAGGGGCCAGTCCAGTAGTGCAAAATAATCAAATTTTTTTAAAGTTTCCACCGTTGTCAACCGAACAACGGGAAAAATTTGCCAAATTGATTAATCAGATCATCGAAAGCGCTCGCCAAAAAATAAGAAATCTACGCGACCAAGAAAGAAAAGCGATAAAAACCGCTTTTGAAAAAAAAGAAATTACTGAAGATCAAAAATTTAAAAAAGAAAAAGAAATCGACACCCAAACTCAAAAAATCAATGAAATAATTGAAGAAATAAAAACAAAGAAGATAAATGAAATCTTAACCATCTAAATAAATTAAAAATCATATATCAAATAGCAAAATGACAAATCAAAAATCAAAAAGGAATATATAAAAAAATTTTAAAGTTATTTTTCTTTGCTCATTATTTATTTTTAATATGTAATTCTGATTTTTGCTTTTTGATATTTAATATATTTTAAATTATGTCAATTTTAATTTTTCTCTTAATTTTATCAATTTTAGTTTTAGTCCACGAGTTTGGTCATTTTATTGCCGCCAAAAGAAGTGGGGTATTGGTTGAGGAATTTGGTATTGGTTTTCCTCCAAGACTTTTGAGTATCAAAATAAAGGAAACTATTTATAGTATCAATCTTATTCCTTTAGGTGGTTTTGTTAAACTTTATGGTGAGGAATATCAAGAATTAAGTCGGAAGTCAAAAGTAAAAAGTCAAAAATTAAAAAATAAAGCCTTTGCTTATAAGAATCCTTGGCAAAAAATTTTAATAATTGTGGCTGGAGTGGTTGGTAATTTTCTTCTTGGATGGTTTTTAATATCATATCTTTTTACCCAAGGTGTCCCAACGCCAGCCAATAGAGTAATTGTTGAAAAAGTCCAAGATAAAAGTCCGGCAAAAATAGCAAATCTTCAACCCAAAGATGCAATTTATGCCTTAAAAGTCAACCAAAAAATCTATCCAATAAAAACATCAACCGATCTTATTACTTTAACTAAAAAATATGGTGGAGAAAGAATTATTCTGTATGTTGAACGGGGAAAAGAAAAATTTCAAACAACGATTATTCCCCGAAAAAATCCTCCAAAAAACGAAGGGCCGCTGGGAATTGTCATCACTTCTTTTGTTGAAAAAAAATACCCATGGTATCAAGCGCCTTATTATGGCTTAATTCACGCGGCAACAATTACCCAAAAAATCATTTCTGAATTAGTAAAAACATTAATTCAGATTGTCAGTTTTCAAAAACCATCAGTTGATGTTGCCGGACCAATTGGGATTGCTCGTTTTACTTCAGAAGCGGCCAAATTTGGTCATAAAGCAATTTTTGAACTTACCGCTCTTCTTTCTTTAAATCTTTCGGTCGTTAACCTTTTGCCTTTTCCGGCTTTAGATGGCGGTCGGCTAATCTTTGCTTTATATGAGCTTATCACAAAAAAAAGAATTAATAAAAAACTGGAATCATATCTTAATCTTTTTGGTTTTATTTTTTTGATCACAGTCGCCATTCTTGTTTCTATTAACGATATCTTAAAAATTTACCGCTAAAAATTTTCATTTATAAAAACTCATTAAAACAAAATATAAATTTCTTACGACTTCCTAAATAACTAATAATTGAAATATTCATTTTATTTTATAGCTTTATATCGATTTAATCTAAAAATCTGTCCTCTTTTTTTGATGCGATCGGCTCATTTTTTGGGGAACAAAATATTATTTTAGATTGTTTTGATAATTTAAATTAAAAACCATTCTTTAAGGTACTATTGTATAGATTACCGACTTCGTCAAATAAAACTTGATTGCGTGGAAATAATAAAAGAGTGTTTTTGTCATTCCTAAATCCGATCAAAAATCTATAAAATTGTATTGTCAAATTATATAGATACCGACTGAGTCGGGATAACAGAATCACGCTTTCCGATTTATCTGAATTCTTATGATTTTCCGATTAAGCTGATGTTGGCGATTTATCCGACTCTTATTCGCATATTTGTAGATTAGCATTAAAATTAAATTCGTAGATTTGCATAATATTTATTACTTTTTACACCATGTTTATACTACTTTTTACACAACGTTTACACAAATTTTACACCATGTTTACACCGCGTCAGACGCGGTTTATACAATTTTTACACGGTATTTATTCGCATAATTCGCATCATTCGCATATTCATTTGTATTATTCGTATTATTTTTTTTAAAAAAATATATTGCAAATCCAAACAAAATTGGTATATTATAAATATGAAGCTTAATTTTCAAAATATCACCATTTCCGGTGGCGTAGCCACGGGTAAAAATACTCTTTTGGAAAATTTAAAGCCATTTCTTACCCCTTTAGGTTGGCGTTTTGCTTCTGGTGGTCAAATTCTTCGTGATTATTTAAAAGAATATAAACATCCTTTAGCCTCGTTGGGGGATGAAAAAATTCACCATATTATCGATGAACGAACGGTTAAACTTTTAAAAGAAGGAAAGTATCTGATTGAGTCATGGCTTTCCGGTTTTATGGCAAGAAACTTTGACAATACTTTACGTATTCTTCTTATCTGCTCTAATCCCGCTTTAAAAATCGATCGGGTTGTTAATCGAGATAAAGTATCAATTGACCAAGCCAAAAGAATGATTAAAGAAAGAGAAGAAGATAACTTTAACACCTGGAAAAAACTTTATGGTGACTTTGATTTTTTTGATCCCAAATACTATCATTTAGTCATTGATACCTATTCCTCAGGTCCTTTAGAAACAGTTGGTAAAGTCTTAGATCGATTAGGATTTAAGAATAGGAAACATTTATAAGTCGTATAAATTCCTATTATATTTATGCTTTACTCAAAACTTTTTGGCAAAACAAAAAAAGACATCAAAAAATACGAAGCTAAAAATCAAGAATTCTTGACCAAAGCCGGGTTTATCGATCAGGTGGCGGCTGGTATTTATACTCTTTTACCCTTAGGAAAACATGTTATTACCAAAATTGAAAATATTATTCGTGAGGAAATGAATAATATCGGCGCCCAAGAAATTGAGATGCCTCTTCTTCATCCTAAAATTCTTTGGGAAGAAACTAAAAGATGGCAAACGGTTGACGTTTTGTTCAAAACTACAAGTCAATTTGGTCAAGAATATGCTCTTGCTCCAACTCACGAAGAAATCGTCACCCCACTGGTAAAAAAATTTTTAAAAAGTGGGAAAGACTTGCCTTTGGCTTTATACCATATTACAACAAAGTTTCGCGATGAACCACGACCAAAATCAGGTATTCTTCGTGGCCGCGAGTTTGGAATGAAAGATTTATATTCTTTTCATAAAGATAAAGATGATTTACACCGCTTTTATCAAAAAGTAATTGAAGCATATCTAAAAATTTTTCACCGTTGTGGTTTAAAAGAAATCAAAATCACCGAAGCCTCCGGCGGTAGTTTCACTAAAAAATTTTCTCATGAATTTAATGTGTTAACCGAAGCGGGAGAGGTTGATTTAATCTATTGTTCTTCTTGTTCTTTTGCTCAAAACGAAGAAATAGCCATAAAAAAACAAGATGATGCTTGCCCAAAATGTCAGACGCCTTTAAAAAAAGGGAGGGCGATTGAGGTGGGTAATATCTTTGATTTAGAAGATCGGTTTTCTCAAGCTTTTGATTTAAAATTTATTGATGAAAAAGGTAAAGAAAAATATGTGGTTATGGGATGTTATGGAATTGGAACCACACGGTTAATTGGAGCAATCGTTGAAGTTTATCATGATGAAAAAGGAATTATTTGGCCAAAAGAAGTGGCTCCTTACAAGGTGCATCTTATTGGTCTAAATTTAGAGGAAGAAAATGTGAAAGTAAAATGCTATAATTATTATCAGAGACTACAAAAGGAGGGGATAGAAATTTTATTTGACGACCGAGAAAAAATCTCCGCCGGTGAAAAACTAAATGATGCCGACTTAGTTGGCATTCCTTATCGATTAATTGTTTCAAAAAAAACTGGCGACAATGTTGAGATTAAAAAAAGAAACGAAAGTCAATCAACAATTATTTCCCTAAACGAGGCAATAAAATTATTGAAAGAATAATAATAAATAATATACGCATATATATCAAGTTTACAACTTATCGTCATTCCTTGCCCTGCGAACCGGAGGGCGAGCTTGAACAGAAATCCATAGAATCGTCATTCCTGGCTCCGACCAGGAATCTATATAATTGTATTATCAAATTAAACAGTCCCGACTTGATCGGGATAATAAAAAATAAGAAAAGTTGCAAAATAGAGTAAAATGGGTATAAAAATTATAAATTTTTAAAATAATTCGCATATTTGTAGATTAGTATTCATTCGTAAATTGGCATCATTTCTAGAAAGGAGGCGTTAAATATGGTTGTAATCCAAAAGGGAAAAGGGGAAAGTAAAGATAATATTTTTCGAAAATTTTCTAAAATTTTTTTCGAAGAAAACATTGTTAATGATCTGCGAAAACGTCAGTTTTATAAAAAACCGTCTTTAGTCAGAAAAGAAGAAGAAAAAGAACGATTAGCTAATCGAAAAAAATCGTTTAAGTTACCAACAAAGTCTTTTAAAAAATGATTATTAACATAATCTCATCTTCTCGTTACAAAGTGGAAAGAAAAAAGATAAAAAACCGCATTGAAGAAATCATTATTAAAAAAATCGGGGTAGTTTTTTCTTGTCTTAATCTTATTTTTGTTGGTAAAAGAAAAATGAAAGCCCTGGCCGCAAAATATAAAAATGAAAATACCGCTTTGCCTGTTTTAACCTTTTATTATCAAGAAAAAGATACCGGTGAAATTTTTATCTGTTATCCCCAAATGATTCTTTTAGCCGCAGAAAAAAACAAAACCGTCGACTATATATTAAACTTTCTCCTTGAACATGCTATCCAAAACCTAATCCAACAAAAATCTTCTAATAACGAATAACCAATAACGTTTAATGTTGAACGCTTAACTTTTTTTCCGATTTTTCCGAATTTTTCTGATGTTATCTGATTTATCTGATTTTAATTTACTCCGAATCGAAAGAAAAGCTTAACCAGAAATCCATAAAATTGTCATTCTTTACCCTCCGATTCGGAGGGCGAGTTTAATCAGGAATCTATAAGATTTTACCTTATTTATTCTAATTCAAGTTATTAAGGTATTATTGTATAGATTCCCGCTTTCGCGGGAATGACAATAATATTGTTAATTATATAGTCCCGACTGAGT
>Ga0308411_10000244_pt1 | contig 34632 bp, 30 predicted proteins | sample HotsprottomLayer_2_FD_203530 | JGI IMG/M metagenome (GOLD analysis project Ga0308411, IMG submission 203530) | Hot spring phototrophic mat microbial communities from Octopus Spring, Yellowstone National Park, Wyoming, United States -... | ecosystem: Environmental > Aquatic > Thermal springs >... | reverse complement strand
CGGCGAAAACGAGTTGTTCCGCGAGCGCAATACTGTTGCACCGAGACCGGCGTAGCTCTGTGTCCCGCCCGTAATCTGGCGGAACGGTGCAGGGATAATTTTGCCGACGGAACCGCTGCGATGATCACGCAGATGTCCGTAGAACCCAAGGCCGCCTTGTGCGGAAACACGCGCAGCACGCCACGCGCCATCCGGATTGCGCCCAGAACCGCCTGGGCTGTGAGAGATGATTTTCGCCGAATCTTCGTCCCACACACCCCGGCCGAGATAGCCACCCCCAGACATAATGCTTGAGTTGTGCCCGTTGGTTCCAAGCGGGGTGTAGGTGCGAGAAACAGGCGCTCTGATCGGCGAATCACCCTGCGGAGGCGCAGCACCAGCGCGGATCATCTCACGCCAAACGGCATCCGAATACTGCACACGGATCGTCGGCATCGGCGCGCCCGACACATTGACCCAGTGCTTGCGCGCATGCTGCGGATCGTTGTCAGGACGGAGCGATGCCCATCGGCAGTGATAAGCGTGCGCAAGCCCTGTTCGCGTATCGACCACCGTTGATCCATACCGCACTGTTGCGTCGTAATTCTGACGCTCTCTCGGCTGCGACACACCGAATGGGTCATTGACCCACCAGTGTTGCGACATCACCGCCGTCCACTCAATGCCCTGCACATCACCGGAGGCATCAAGCCAGAAGTCGTGGTGGAACTCGCAGATGAGATGCTCTTCTCCGTCGAGCTTCTGCCATACCTTGGTGCGGACGAACTGCGCCGTGCGGTTGACGATCTCGCGGCGCGCCGTATTCGAAACAGCCGTCTTGAGGCTGAAGGTCAGATTGCTACGCGCACCAGTAGATGAGCCCGTGCGGTTAGTAATCTCGACCGTGAAGTCGTTCGCATGCGCGCTGATCCATGCCCATGGATCGAACGTGCCCTCGGGCTGTGAACCAGGCGCAGCATAGACCTCATAGGTCCGCGATGCACCCGCTGCGAGAGGCGTTGTGTCATGAAGAACGACACCACCATCGGCAGTGGTATGCACGCTGCCATCGGTGTAGCTGTTGCGCCCCACAAGAGCCGCGAACGCAACATCATTGCCACCGGAGACGCGGATTCGAAGGCGATGCGTCGAAAGATAAAAACGCCCCTTCACCCAGGCCATGCCAAAGCGCGCCCGCGGCTCCACAGCCACGGTTCCATTGTTGTGCAGCGTGATGAGGCCGAGAGCGATCTCGCCGCTGGAGGAGCCCTGCCCCGAAGCGGAAAAGCGACCGCGACGCCCCACGCCGGACCGCAAAGTTGAGCGAAACATCAGGTCGTTCCCCTCACCGTCAGGGTCAGAACCGTGGGTGAACCAGTCGCGTTAGTGACGACGACCTGGAGCACACGGCCCGTCGTGCCACTCTTACCCATCGTGTTCGCTCCTGTCGCCGTCGCGCGCGCGCTTGCCGTGCTGACAGCGAGATCGGTCAGCCCCGAGATCGAGGCCGCTCCTGTAGGAGTGAGGTTCGAAGAGCTGGTGTGATTCGCGATCTGCAAGGTCGCTGTCAGGGTGCCCGTATTGCACCGATAGGTGACGCCCGTGATTGTTCCGAGGATCGTGTTGTCCTCAAGGATGACGTAGGTCCCGTTGCCCGAGATCGGGATGTGGTCGGTGAAGGCCACGGCGCGGCCGGAGAGATCGCGGATGTCGGAGACGGGAGCCGATTTTGGCCGCCCGCCGTCCGACGTGTCGGAGAAGACGATCCGATCATCCGGTGCCAGCGGTGCCGCCGGTTCAGAACCGACGTCGTAGGCACCGATAAGTCGCTGCAGCGACACCGCGCCGGACGCATCGGTATGCGCCTCGGTGTCGATGAAGAGAGAACCGCCATCAGGAATAGTGCGCGCCGGATCGACGCCGCTTGCGAGCGTGTAGCCGGAGAAGGAGGGCGTGCGGGCACCTCCGGAGGCCGTGAGCTCGTAACGGACGAAGTAGACGCTGTTGGGGGCAAGCCCCGTAAATGTCGGCGCGGTGATGGTGACGTTGCCGGTCAGCGTCAACTTGATGACCCGGTCTCCCGTCAGACCTGTCGCCTGATAAGTCGAGGCCGCCGAAGCAGTGATGATGCTGGGAGCCGCCGCGCCGCCGCTGCCCACCTCATCGTTGGCCGGTGCCCAGGCGCTGCCGTTCCACTTCAGCACCTGGCCTGCGGTCGCGCCCGACTGCGGGATGTTCGCGAGGGTGAAATTGAGCGCGATCGTCGGGTTGCCGGCGACACCATCGCCGTTGGTGACGGTGATGCCGGACCCTGCGGTGATCGTCCGCGCCGCGCCCGTGCCGTTGCCGGTGCGTGCCCAGAGCCCGTTCGTGGTGTTCGCCGCAAGCGCGGTCAGGTCCGGGTCGATCGGCTGCTTCGCATCCAGGCTTGCCTGGAGGTTTGCGATCTCGGAGATGGCGTGCGTGTGCGTGGCGCTGGCAAGCCCCGCGCGCACCTGCCCCACCGTGACCCGACGGGTCGTCCCGCCCTGATTGGCGGCAAGCTGATCCGTATCCGCCGCGCTCGCAGCGGCGGCAAGTTCACTGATCTTCGGCATCTCTGATCACTCCATGGCGGTCGCGGCATCGCCGCGCGCGGCCGGGCCGCGACCGGTTCGCGACGGATCACGCCGCGCTGCCGCAGGGCGCCGACGGGCGGAGATGAGCCCCACGCCGCGCCGGCGGCCCGTGCTCGAGGCGGTCAGACGATCGCAGCGACCGTCACGGCGGTGCCGGTGTTGGCCGTCACATGCAGGATGGCGAAGCTGTCCGACGCGCGCGCGAGCAGCATGTCGCCGCGGCGGAGGAGGTGCGCGCTCTGGTCGAAGTAGCCGGCCGAGAGCATCGCGGCGCGGTCGTCGGAATCGTTCCGGTAGTGCCACAGCGTGAATCCGTTGGCGTAGGCGAGCACGCTGAGCTTCTGGACATCGAAGGGCATGTCGGTCGTTTCCTTGAGCTGGCTTGGGGGAAGGAGAGGCGCCGGAGTGCTGCCTCGGTCCTCGGCGACGCGCGCGACGCCGCGGTTCTCGGCCGGGTCAGGCGTGACCGGGCCGAAGCTGATGGCGACTGCCGCCTGTGGGCGGTGGTCGGCAAGCGCCCATGCGCGGTTGCCGTAGCGGCCCGGGCTCTGGCGTTATGTCTTGACCGCATCGTCCGCGGCGGCGGCCGTGCCGGGCCTGACGGCAGACGGAAGGGCATCATTCGAGGCGCAGCGCTTCGCCCGCCTCGGTCAGGATCGGGGCGCCTGACTCGTCGAGGAGGGTGTCCGGCGGCGGCAGTGGCGGCTCGGGTGGCGGGCCGGCGGCGAGTTCGGCGGTCGTCACGCTGCCGCCGGCAACCGACAGGATTCGCAGGATGAGTCCCCGGTCGGGCGCGGAGACGAGCACGAGATCGTCCGGCCTCAGCATCGCGGCGACCGGATCGAAGTGCCCGGGCGCCGCGACAGACGACGCGTCGTCGGACGTGCTCCGGTACTGCCAGAGCGAGAACCCGGCGGCGTAGGCCAACACGCCGAGGTTCCGTGGATCGAACGCCATGCCGCTTGGGTCCTCGCAGAGGCGCGCGCCGCCCACCCCCTCCGGGCGCCGGAGGAGGAGGTGCGGAGCGCTGGGATTGGATGGAGCGGCGGGGCGGCCCAGGACGCACGCCTCCCGCTGACGGCCCGGACGATGCCGTTATTTGGGAATTCCGTCAAGGAAAATATTCAGGCGCCGGTCTGCGGGAGCGCCGCGCGCCTCTCGCGCGCCCGCCCGCCCGTGTTAGGGTCCGCTCCCGATGCCGACCGACGAGGAGACACGCATGACACGCGCCGCCCCCCGCCGCTCGCTTGCGCTCGCTGCGGGCCTTGCCCTCGGCCTATTCGCCCTGCCCTCACTCGCCCAGGAGCGCGTCGTCAACGTCTACAACTGGACCGACTACATCGACCCGGCGTTGCTCGAGCGTTTCACCGCCGAGACCGGGATCCGCGTCCGCTACGACACCTTCGACAGCCTCGAGACGCTCGAGGCGAAGCTGTCGGCGGGCCGGTCGGGCTATGACGTGATCGCGCCCACCAACGAGCCGACCTTCTCGCGGCTGATTGCGGCAGGAGCGCTGCAGCCGCTCGACCTCGCGCTGATCCCCTCCGCCGCCGGCCTTGACCCCACGCTGATGGAGCGGCTTCGCAGTTCCGACCCGGGCAACCGCCACGGCGTCATCTATCTCTGGGGAACGATCGGCCTCGGCCTCAATGTCGAGCGGATCCGGGCGCTGTCGCGGACCGTGCCGCTCGACAGCTGGGATCTCCTGTTCAAGCCGGAGCATGCGCGCGCGATTTCCCGCTGCGGCATCACGATCATGGACAGCCAGACCGACGTGATCCCGACCGTTCTGCGCTATCTCGGCCTCAACCAGGACAGCACGAGCAACGACGATCTGCGCCGCGTCGAGCAGACCCTGCTTGGCATCCGCCCCTTCGTTCGAAGCTTCGCCTCGGGCGGCGCGCTCGAGCAACTCGCAACCGGAGAGACCTGCCTCGCGATGACCTATTCGGGCGACGTGATCCAGGCGCAGGCGCGTGCGGCGGAGGCCAATCGCGGCGTGACGGTGGCTTACGTTGCGCCGAAGGAAGGCGCGCAGCTCTGGTTCGACGTGCTCGCCATCCCCCGTGATGCGCCGAACCCGGAGAACGCGCATGCCTTCATCAACTTCGTGCTCAAGCCAGAGAACATCGCCGCGATCACCAACGTCACGCGCTACCCCAACGCCGTACCGGCGTCCAAGCCGCTGATCGAGCCGGCGATCCTCGCCGACCGGAACGTCTATCCCGCCGAGGAGGACTTCGCCCGGTTCTTCACCGTGTCGGCGGTGCCGCAGACGGCGGACCGGGCGCGCAACCGCGTCTGGGCGCGCTTCAAGGCAGGGCGCTGACGCGGCCGGAGGCCACCGGAGGCGATGGTCGGGGCCGGTCCCGAGGCGCGGCCGGCAGCGCCCGAACCGTGGCGTGACCCCGACGCCGAGCCCTATCTCCGGCTGCGGGGCGTGACCCGACGCTTCGGCGAGGTCACCGCCGTCGCCGGAATCGATCTCGACATCTACCGGGGCGAGCTGTTCGCTCTCCTCGGTGGATCGGGGTCGGGCAAGACGACGCTTCTGCGCATGCTCGCGGGTTTCGAACGGCCCGACTCCGGCACGATCACCCTCGACGGCGAGGACCTCCTCGCCATGCCGCCCTACGAGCGGCCGGTGAACATGATGTTCCAGTCCTACGCCTTGTTCCCGCACATGACGGTTGCGGAGAACATCGCCTATGGGCTGAGGCGCGAAGGGCTGCCGAGGGCCGAGATCGCGGCGCGCGTTGCGGAGGCTCTCGAGCTCGTCCAGCTCGTCGGTCTCGAGCGACGGCGGCCCGCGGCGCTCTCGGGCGGCCAGCGACAGCGCGTCGCGCTCGCGCGCTGCCTCGTCAAGCGCCCCAAACTCCTTCTGCTCGATGAGCCGCTCGGCGCGCTCGACAAGTCGCTGCGCGAGGCGACGCAGTTCGAGCTCGTCAATATCCAGGAGCGCACCGGCACGACCTTCATCATGGTCACGCATGACCAGGAGGAGGCGATGACGATGGCGAGCCGGATCGCGGTGATGGCGGAGGGGCGGCTCGCCCAGGTCGGCACGCCGGCGGAGGTCTATGAATACCCCGCAAGCCGCTTCGTCGCTGCCTTCCTTGGCACCGCCAACATCTTCGAAGGGATCGTGAGGCGTGCCGAGGGCCCCGGCGCGCTCGTCGAGAGCACCGCTCTCGACGCCCTGTTCCGGAGCGACGCGGACTCCCCCAAGCCCGTCGGCGGGCGGGTCTTCGTCGCCGTCCGCCCCGAGAAGATGCGGATCGAGAAGGTGGCAGAGGCCGGGGGCAACGGCCCCAATCGCCTCGACGGCACGGTGCGCGACATCGCCTACTATGGCGACTTCGTGATGTACGTGGTGGCCTTGCCCGACGGCTCGGTCGTGCGCGTCAGCCGTCCCACCGAGACGCGGCTGACCGAACTCCCGATCACCTGGAACGATCCGGTGGCCGTGACGTGGCCCGATTTCGCCACCGTCCTGCTCGCGCAGTGAGGGGCGTGCGATGAGCGCGCCTGCCGCTGTCGCCTCCGGCAGGCTCGTGCGGCTTGCCGTGCTCGTGCTGCCCTACGCCTGGCTTTTCCTCTTCTTTCTCCTGCCCTTCCTGATCGTCGCGAAGATCGCGCTGTCCGAACCCGCGCTCGGCATCCCGCCCTATGCGCCGGTCCTGCGCTGGACCGAGGAGAAGGTGCTCACCCTCGTGCTCAACCTCGGCAATTTCGCGCTTCTTGCCGAGGACCGGTTCTATCTCGAGGCCTATCTCCGGTCGCTTCGCGTCGCCGCCGTCTCCGCTCTCCTCTGCCTCCTGATCGGCTATCCGATGGCTTATGCGATCGCGCGCGCGCCGGAGCGCCGGCGGCACCTCTTGCTCGTGCTCGTCATCCTGCCGTTCTGGACGAGCTTCCTCCTCCGTGTGATGGCCTGGATCGGCATCCTGCAGGAGCAGGGCGTTCTGAACGGGCTTCTCCTCTCGCTCGGCCTCGTGCGCGAACCGTTGCGCCTGCTCTACACGGAAGGGGCGGTCTATCTCGGCATCGTCTATTGCTACCTCCCCTTTATGGTTCTCCCGCTCTACGCCTCCCTCGCCAAGCTCGACCCCGTTCTGCTCGAGGCGGCGGCCGATCTCGGCGCCAGGCCCTTCCGCGCCTTCCTCACCGTCACGCTGCCGCTCTCCTTCCCTGGGATCGCCGCAGGCGTCATGCTCGTCTTCATTCCCGCCGTCGGCGAGTTCGTGATCCCTGAACTCCTCGGCGGCCCGTCGGCTCAGCTCGTCGGCCGCGTTCTCTGGGTCGAGTTTTTCCAGAACCGGGACTGGCCGATGGCCTCGGCGCTTGCCGTGGCGCTGTTGCTCCTGCTGGTGATCCCCATCGCCCTGTTCCAGCACCTCGCCGCGCAGCGGGCGCGGCGATGAGCCGGCGCCTTCCCTGGCTCGGCCTCGCGCTCGGCGTGGGCTACGCCTTCCTCTACCTGCCGCTCGCTCTCCTCGTCCTTCTCTCCTTCAACGACAGCCGGCTGGTGACGAGCTGGACCGGGTTCTCCTTCCGCTGGTATCTCGCGCTCTGGAACAACACCGCGCTCATCGACGCTGCCCTTCTCTCCCTGCGGATCGCTGCGGTGAGCGCCACCGGGGCGCTCGTGATCGGCACGCTCGCCGGCTTCGCTCTCGCGCGGCTCGGCGCCTTCCGCGGCCGGGCGCTGTTCGGCGCGATGGTCGCCGCCCCGCTGGTCATGCCGGAGGTGATCACCGGCCTCTCCCTGCTCCTGCTCTTCGTCGCGCTCGCCTCCGCCGTCGGCTGGCCAGGCGAACGCGGCGTGACCACGATCACCATCGCCCACATCACCTTCGCCACCGCCTATGTGGCGGTGGTGGTCCAGGCCCGCCTTGCCGATTTCGACGAGAGCCTCGAGGAGGCGGCGATGGACCTCGGCGCGCGACCCTGGACAGTGTTCGCCACCATCACGCTTCCGCTGATCGCGCCCGCGCTCGCCTCCGGCTGGCTGCTCGCCTTCACCCTCTCGCTCGACGATCTCGTCATCGCGTCCTTCACTTCCGGCCCGGGCGCCACCACCCTGCCGATGGTCGTGTTCTCGGCCATGCGGCTCGGGCTCACGCCCGAACTCTTCGCGCTGGCGACCATCATCATCGCCGTGGTCTCCGCAGCACTCCTGCTCGCCCTGCGCCTTGGCCGGGTTGCAACCAGCCTGACGCGCGTCTAGGAAGTCCGGCGATCGGCGAGGCTTCGGCCTCGGACCTCTCGCGGCCCTGCCGCGGGTGACGCGCGCGGAGACACTGCATGTCGCTGACAGCCGAGCGGCTCGACCGGATCAGCCCCTCGCAGACCATCGCCATCAGCCAGAAGGCGCGCGCGCTTGCCGCGGCCGGGCGGAACATCATCAGCCTCTCTGCCGGCGAGCCCGATTTCGACACGCCAGAGAACATCAAGCGCGCCGCGATCGCCGCCATCGAACGCGGCGAGACGAAGTACACCGATGTGGCCGGAACGCGCGCCCTGCGCGAGGCCGTCTGCCTCAAGTTCCGCCGCGACAACGGGCTCGACTACACCCCCGAGGAGATCATCGTCTCGACGGGCGGCAAGCAGGTGATCTTCAACGCCATGCTCGCCACCCTCAACCCGGGCGACGAGGTGATCATCCCCACCCCCTGCTGGGTGAGCTACCCCGACATCGTCCAGCTCGCGGAAGGCAGGCCGGTGTTCGTGCCCTGCCCGCAGAACAACGGCTTCAAGCTCCGGCCCGAGGACCTCGAGGCGGCGATCACGCCGAGGACGCGCTGGTTCATCCTCAACAACCCCTGCAACCCGACCGGGGCGGCCTATTCCGCCGCCGACGTCAAGCCGCTCACCGAGGTGCTCCTGCGCCACCCGCAGGTGTGGGTGTTCACCGACGACATCTACGAACACCTCGCCTATGACGGGTTCAAGCCGGCGACGATCGTTCAGGTCGAGCCGCGACTGAAGGACCGCACGCTGACGATGAACGGCTGCTCCAAAGGCTATGCGATGACCGGCTGGCGGATCGGCTTCGCGGGCGGGCCGAAGCCGCTGATCCGGGCGATGGACAAGCTGCAAAGCCAGTCCACCTCCTCGACCTCCTCGATCAGCCAGGCCGCCGCGGTGGAGGCGCTCACCGGTCCGCAGGACAGCATCGCGGTGATGGTCGCTGCCTACAAGGCGCGGCGCGATCTCGTGGTCGAGGCGCTGAATGCCTGCCCTGGCATCGTCTGCCGCAAGCCCGAAGGCGCGTTCTACGTCTTCGCCGGCATCCACGGCTGCCTTGGCAAGACCTCGCGCGGCGGCAGCAGGATCGAGACGGACGAGGACTTCGTCACCGCGCTCCTCGAGGAGGAGGGGGTCGCGGCCGTGCACGGGACGGCCTTCATCGCCCCAGGACACATGCGGATCAGCTACGCCACCGACACCGAGAGCCTGCGCGAGGCCTGCGCACGGATACGCCGCTTCTGCGAAGGGCTGCACTAGCCGAATCCGAGGCGGGCTCAAGGGGATATCGCTGGACGAGAGAGGATGGAGACCGACCTGACCGTGGCAGCACGCGCGCCCGCCCTTGCCCGACGCCTCGCGGATGTCGAGGTCGCCGCCTCGGTGGTGATGACTTCGAAGGCACGCGCTCTTGCCGCCGCCGGCCACCGGGTGATCAGCCTCGCGGTCGGTGAGCCCGATTTCGACACTCCGCCGCATGCCATCGAGGCGGCGCATGCGGCCGCTCTTGCGGGCGACACCCACTACCCGCCGCAGGACGGCACGCCCGCGCTGAAGGCTGCGGTGCAGCGGAAGTTCCGGCGCGATAACGGTCTTGAGTACGCGCTTGACGAGATCATGGTCGCCAACGGCGGCAAGCAGATCATCATCAACGCCTTCCTCGCCACCATCGACCCGGGCGACGAGGTGGTGATCCCAGCCCCCTACTGGATCAGCTATGCCGACCAGGCGAAGCTCGCGGGGGCGAGGCCCGTGTTCGTTCCCTGCCCGCAGAACAACGGCTTCAAGCTTCGTCCCGAAGACCTCGAGGCAGCGATCACGCCGCGCACCAAGTGGCTCGTGCTGAACAGCCCGAACAACCCCTCCGGCGCGGCGCTCTCGGCCGACGAGCTGCGCGGCCTCGGCGCCGTGCTCGCGCGGCACCCGCAGGTCTGGGTGCTGTCGGACGACATGTACGAGCACATGGTCTATGGCGACTTCGCCTTCGCCACCCTCGCCCAGGTCTGCCCCGACCTCAGGGACCGGGTGCTGACCGTGAACGGCGCCTCGAAGACCTATGCGATGACCGGCTGGCGCGTCGGGTTCTGCGGCGGGCCGAAGCATCTGATCAAGGCGATGGTCAACATGCAGGGCCAGCTCACCTCCGGCGTCTGCACCGTCGCGCAGGCGGCCGCCGCCGCAGCGCTTGATGGCCCGCAGGACCTTGTGCGCGAGCGCGCGGCGATCTACCGGGAGCGCCGCGACCTCGTGGTCGCGGAGCTGAACAAGGCACGGGGGATCGTCTGCCACCGCCCTGAGGGGGCGTTCTATGTCTATCCGAACATCGCCGGCTGCCTCGGCAAGACCTCCGCCTCGGGGCGCAGGATCGAGACCGACCTCGACTTCGTCCTCGCCCTGCTCGAGGAGCAGCACGTTGCCGCCGTGCACGGCGCCGCCTATGGTATGAGCCCGTATTTCCGAGTGTCCTACGCCACGTCGACGGATGATCTCCGTGAGGCCTGCCGCCGCATTCAAGCCTTCTGCGCCGCTCTTGCCTGACGCTGCTTACGAGGGAAGCATACGCCCAGGACGTGACGCCGATGCAGCAGGCTACATCGCCCTGATCGGCGCCTGCTGGGGCGAATATCCGGGCTGCGTTCTCGACGTCGACAACGAGGCGCCGGAGCTTCGCGCCCTTGCGAGCCACATCGCCGCGCGCGGCGGCGCTCTCTGGACCGCGGAGGTCGCGGGCGCCGTTGTCGGCATGGTCGGCACCGTGCCGCTGAACCACGACGATGCGTGGGAAATCACCCGCATGTACGTGGCCGCTCCGCATCGCGGCACCGGGCTCGCGGCCGATCTCCTGCGCACGGCGGAGGGGCATGCGCGGTCGCGAGGCGCGAAGCGGATCGTGCTTTGGACCGACACGCGCTTCGAGGCCGCGCACCGTTTCTACGAGAAGCACTCCTATGTGCGCGCGGGCTCCATCCGCGTGCTCGATGACCGCTCGCGCTCGCTCGAGTTCCGCTACGCCAAGCCGATCTCTGGAACGGTCGTCGAGATCCTCGACCCGGCCGCGGCCGTCTCCGCCGAACGACGCCTCGCCGAGGTCCTGAAGGCCTGTGTCGATGACGGCGCGGTCGTCGGCTTCCTCGCGCCGCTGCCGATCGAGAAGGCGCGCGCCTTCTGGCGCGAGCGCGCCTCCGAGGTCGCCGCCGCGCGGCGCGTCATCCTCGCGGCTTGGGTCGATGGCGAGATCGCGGGCTGCCTGCAGCTCGATCTCGACGTACCGGAGAACCAGACGCATCGCGCCGAGGTGCGCCAGCTCCTCGTCCACCCCGAGTTCCGTCGGCGCGGCGTCGGGCGGGAGCTGATGGCGCGGATCGACCGCGCGGCGACCGCCCACGGCCGGCGGCTGCTCGTGCTGCGCACCTGGCCGGGCGGGCCTGCGGAGACGATCGTCCGGTCCCTCGGCTGGCAGTTCGTCGGCGTGATCCCCGGTTACGCCATGCGCCCCACCGGCGAGCCGGTGGATGAGGGCTATTGGTGGAAGCGGGTCGAGTAGCCCTCAGCCGAAGAAGCGCCCGAACGCGTCGAGCACTGCCTCCGGCGCCTCCTCGGCGAGGTAGTGGCCGGACGGCACCGGCTCGGCGAGCCTGAGGTCTTCGGCGTAGAGGCGCCAGATCGCCGCGACATCGTACCAGCCGCCGACCTTCCCCTTCGCCCCCCACAGCACCGCCGCCGGAGCGGTGATTCGCCGGCCCGAGGCGCGGCTCTCCCGGTCATGCACGAGGTCGATCGTCGCCGCGGCGCGATAGTCCTCGCAGATCGCGTCGATCGTTCCGGGGAGCATGAGCGCGGCGAGATAGTCGTCGACGGCCTCAGGGGCGAAAAAATCGGGTGGCATGCCGTGCCCGCCGCTGTGCGAGAGGAGCCAAAACCGCGGGTCCGCGCCGATCATCCGCTCCGGCAGCGGAGCGGGCTGGGCGAGGAAGAACCAGTGGTAGTAGCCCATGGCGAAGTCCATCCCCGCCCGCTCGAAGTGCTCGAGGGTGGGGATGATGTCGAGCAGAGCCATCTTCTCCACCGCCTCCGGGTGGTCGAGGCAGAGGCGATGGGCGACGCGCGCGCCGCGGTCATGCCCGGCGAGGAGGAAGCGGGAATGGCCGAGGTGTTGCATCAGCGCCACGATGTCGGCTGCCATCGCCCGCTTGGAGTGGGCCGAATGGTCCGCCGTGATCGGGGGCTTGGAGGAGAAGCCGTAGCCTCTGAGGTCAGGGCAGATGACGGTGAAATGGCGGGCGAGAGCGGGCGCGACCTTGTGCCACATCCAGTGCGTCTGCGGGTTGCCGTGCAACAGCACGAGCGGCCGCCCCGCCCCGCCGCGACGGACGCGCAAGGTCACGCCGGTCTCGACCGTGATCTCCTCGAGCGTGAAGCCCTCGAACGCCATGCCCCCTCCCGTCAGGCCAGGCGGCGAGTGTGACCGAAGGCCTCGGGCGCGCAACCCCTCCCGGCTCGCTCGCCGGGCGGGCCTGCGCCGTGCCCTCGTTCAGCCGACGGGGTCGCGTACCGCGGCGGCGTGGGGTGTCGGCTCGTCGCCCGGGCCGGCTCCGGCCCCGCCGAACGCCTCCGCGAAGGTCGCCATAAGCGCGGCATCGACCTCCGCCATCGTCGCGGCGACGCCTTCGCGCCTGAGGCTCGTCACGCCGTGCTCGCGCAGTCCGCAGGGCACAATCCCCTCGAAGTGCCCGAGCTCCGGATCGATGTTGATCGCAAACCCGTGCCAGGTGATCCAGCGCGTGACGCGCACGCCGATGGCGGCGATCTTGTTCTCCACGCCGGTGCGCCTGTCCAGGACCCAGAGACCGACGCGGCCAGGGCGCCGCTCGGCGCCTATCCCGAGCCTCGCGAGCGCGGCGATGAGCCAGGCCTCGAGCCCGTGCACGAAGCCGCGTATGTCCTGCCCCCGCTGGCGGAGGTCGAGCATCACGTAGCCGACGCGCTGGCCGGGGCCGTGATAGGTCCACTGCCCCCCCCGTCCTGAGCGGAAGGTGGGCAGGCCGAGCGGGTTGAAGAGGTCCTCCGCGCGGGCGGAGGTGCCGGCGGTATAGAGGGGCGGGTGTTCGGTGAGCCAGATGCGCTCTCGCGCTTGGCCGCGCGCCATCGCCGCGACATGCGCCTCCATCGCTGCGACGGCTTCGGGGTAGGGAACGAGCGCGTCCGAGATGAGCCACTCCGGCCCGCCCTCGCCGATTGCCGGGTCGCGCGTCATGGGCTATACCCCGCGCCCTGGCTGGCGGCGCGGTCGTGGCGGAACTGGTAGACGCGCAAGCTTGAGGTGCTTGTGGGGGAAACCCCGTGGAAGTTCGAGTCTTCTCGACCGCACCAGCCTGATCCCCGAGAAAGCGCCGCCTCCTCTCATGTGGCCGACCGCGTCGCGTGCGCCAAGGCGGGGCGCGCACGCGAAAGGGGTGGGGGTTCGCCCCACCCCTCGTTGTCAGACGCTCCGGCGGCTGTCAGGCGCGGCGGCGACGCCGTGCGAGCGCAAGGCCCGCGAGGCCGAGGCCGAGGAGGGCGAGCGACGCCGGCTCGGGCACGGGTTGCGCGCCAGGCGCGGCCCAGCGGCTGCGCACGAAGATCGGGTTTTCCCCGCTGCCCCAGAATGCCCCTGTGTCCTCGGCCCAGGAGCCGGGGCCCGTGATCGTGAACGAGAATGCATAGCTTCCGTTCGCCGCCGGGTTGGTCGTGCTGTCGTTGACGAAGGTCCCGGAGATCGTGCCGGTGACGGAGATGGGCATCACGTTCCACTGCTCGTACCAGCCGGTCAGCGCATTGAAGACCGCCGGGGAGGCGAAGGTCGCGGTGAGGTCGAGCGTGAACGAGGTGAAGAACCCGGCCGTGTCGCCCGCAGGCCCGCCCGTCGTCACGGGCGCGTTCCAAAGTCGGGCGGCGTCGCTGTCATCGCCATTTCCGCCGGTGAGCTTGAGCTTGAACACCTGGTTGCCCGGCTGCCAGCCGCCCTCGACAGTGACGTCAGCGTTCCGGGGGAAGGTGTCGAGATACTGGAAGAACCCGTAATTGGTGTTGTTCGGGTTGCCCCAGCCGTTGGTCACGAAGGGCGTGATGTTCGTGAAGTACCACGCTGTGGAGATCTGGGCGTAATCCGGAGCGGTGCTGTTGTACGGCGTTGCCCCGCTGCGCACGGAGACGAGCCCGTCACGCGCGTTGGGACGTGTCTCGCGTGGGCCGTTTGTGGCCGTGCCGATGATGACCTCGGCCGAAGGCGCGGCGACCGTGCCGCTGTAGGTGAAGTTGTCGAAGACGACGAACAGAGGCGAGGCGCTGGCTGTTGCGGCGGCGCCGATCATCGTTCCGGCAACCGCGAGGCGAAGTATGGTGTGGGTCACGTGATATCTCCCGTTTGCTGAGGTTTCTGTTCACACGAGGCCTGACGCGTGACTCGCGCGCCGCCCCTTCGATTGGCCGTCCAACCTCCGCGGCCACGGCCGCGTGTTGTCATGACCGGAGCGCGCCGGCGCGTCATGATCCATGCGCCAACGGACACCGAGTCACACCCAAGCAACCGACGTGCCTCGCTTGGGAGCCGCGACGGATCAAGGGCTTGCCCGCGTCTTTCCGGGTTCGCGAGGGCAGGTGTAAAATTTTCCGACAGGAAACTCGCCATCTCGCGTTGTGCCCGCGCGGGTGCTGCCCTGCTCCTGCCGCCGCGCTCTACCTGGGATGACCAAGGCGATGGACCGGCCGTATTCCCCAACCGCGGCGCTTGGTAACGAGCGCTTGCCCTTCCGGAGGCAGAGCCCTCGATAGCCCAGACGCGAACGGCGCGGGGTTTCCCCCGCCCCACGCACCCGACGCATTCTCGGGAAGCTTCAGGCCGCGCGGCGGCGCAGGGCGAGACCGAGCCCAGCGAGCCCCAGCCCAAGCAGCGCGAGCGAGGCAGGCTCGGGCGCCTGGATCGGCCGGAACACCACGTCAGTCGAGAACACGAGGCCGGACTGAACAACATGCCGGTCGGCGAAGAAGAGGTCGATCCTGTTCTCGCCAGGGGTGAGGCCCGTCACCGTGATGGGCGCGGGCGTCAGCGGCTTCACGCCACCGAGATCGACCACAAGCTGGCCGTTGATGAACACCCAGGCGTCATCGTCGGCGCCGAGCGTGAGCGTGATCGTGCCCCCCGCTCCGGCATCGAACGTGCCGAAGAAGTCGGCCGCCGTGTAGCCGTTCGGGTTGCCGTTGCTCGAGGCGCCGCCAGGGAGGAGGTTGGACGGCACGTTGAACCGGAGTGTCACCAGGTTAGGATAGAAGCTATCCACCGTCACTGTGGCAACGCCTGTGCGCGCCCCCGGCGTCCACCACAGGATCTCGCTCGTGAGAGAATCGACATCGACGATGTTGTTCGACGATGTGGCCGGGAAGGTCAGCGAAAACGGCGACCGGACCGGCAGGCCGTTCGGCCCCAGCGTCGAGAGCACGAGCCCGGCCGTGAAACCGTCGATCGACTTCTCTGTATCCGCGTGGCCCCAGGCGATCGTTTACCAATTGGCGTTCAGATGGCTGAGCGATGCCTGGGCAGGCAAGGCTGCGACCATGCCTGCGACCACGGCCGCAGCAAGTGTGTTCAGGAAGCGCTTCGTCATCGTCCCATCCTCACTCCAATCACGGGCGCGGTACCCGCTCCAGCCCCGCAGCCGCATCCCGAGCAAAATTCGCGCCCAATGAATGTCGCGTTTATTTTCAAGGCCTTGCCAAAGGTTTGCGGAGCCCCGACCGCCCCTCTGTAAAATTCTCCGACACAACCGCCACGGCCGCCGGTTGCGCCCGTGCCCACCGCATGCATCCCTTCGCTCCCAACTGATCCGGGGAGGATGGAAACGATGGACCGGGAGGATTTCCGCAAGGCGGCGCTCGATTACCACCGACTGCCGCGCCCTGGAAAACTCTCCGTCGAGCCGACCAAGCGGCTGGCCACCAACCACGACCTCGCGCTCGCCTACTCGCCCGGTGTGGCCGCCGCCTGCGAGGCGATCGCGGCAGACCCGGCCGCCGCCTTCGACTATACCGGCCGCGGCAACCTCGTCGCCGTCATCTCCAACGGCACCGCCGTGCTTGGCCTCGGCGCCATCGGGCCGCTCGCCGGCAAGCCGGTTATGGAGGGCAAGGCGGTGCTGTTCAAGAAATTCGCCGGCATTGACGTGTTCGACATCGAGGTCGATGCCACCGAGCCCGAGAAGTTCATCGAGGTCGTGGCCGCGCTCGAGCCGTCCTTCGGCGGGATCAATCTCGAGGACATACGCGCGCCGGACTGTTTCGTGATCGAGTCGGCGCTGCGCGAGCGGATGCGAATCCCGGTCTTCCATGACGACCAGCACGGCACCGCGATCATCGTCGCCGCCGCGATCCGCAACGCGCTGATGCTCCAGGGCAAGAGGCTCGAGGAGGTGCGCCTCGTCACCTCTGGCGCCGGTGCGGCCGCGCTCGCCTGCCTTGACCTGCTGGTCGCCATGGGCTTGCGGGCGGAGAACGTCATCGTCACCGACATCAAGGGCGTGGTGCATGAGGGGCGCACCGAGCTGATGGACCCGTGGAAGGCGAAGTGGGCGCGCGCAACGCCGGCGCGCACCCTCGCCGAAGCGCTCACGGGGGCCGACATCTTCCTCGGTCTCTCCGCCCCGCGCGTGCTCGACCCGGAGTGGCTGCCGGCGATGGCGCCGAACCCGCTGATCCTCGCTCTTGCCAACCCCGAGCCCGAGATCAGGCCCGAGCTCGCCAAGGCGGCGCGTCCGGACGCGATCGTCGCCACGGGCCGGAGCGACTACCCGAACCAGGTCAACAACGTCCTCTGCTTCCCTTTCATCTTCCGCGGCGCGCTCGATGTCGGCGCGACCGCGATCAACGACGCGATGAAGATCGCTGCCGCCGACGCGATCGCCGCTCTGGCGCGCGAGGAGCCGTCGGAGGTCGTGCAGGCGGCCTATGGCGGGCACGCGCCAAGCTTCGGGCCCGAAACGATCATCCCCAAGCCCTTCGACCCGAGGCTCATTCTCCGCATCGCCCCGGCGGTGGCGAAGGCGGCGATGGAGAGCGGGGTCGCCACCCGCCCGATCGCCGATTTCGAGGCCTATCGCGCGCGTCTGGCCGGCTTCTCCTACCGCTCGGGCCAGCTCATGCGCCCGGTCTTCGAGGCCGCACGCTCCCACCCCGTCCGCGTCGCCTATGCCGAGGGCGAGGACGAGCGCGTGCTTCGCGCCGCCCAGATCGCGGTCGACGAGGGAGTCGCGAAGCCGGTGGTGATCGGCCGACGCGCCGTGATCGAGGCACGTATCGCCGCTTTGGGGCTGAGGCTCCGCCCGGGGGAGCAGATCGAGATCCTCGACCCGGGCACCGACGACGCCGTGTTCGGCCCGATGGCCGAGGCCTATCACCGGCTCGTCGAGCGCAAGGGCGTTCCGCCTGAGACCGCGGCGAGCCGGGTGCGCACGCGCTCGACGGTGGCGGCGGCGATGCTGCTTGCTCAAGGCGCGGTCGAGGCGGCGATCGTCGGCGCGACGGGGCAGTGGATGCGGCACTGGGAACTTGTGCGCGACATCATCCCCCGGCGCCGAGGCGTGACGCGCGCCTATGCGCTGTCGGCCCTGATCCTCCCCACCGGCACGCTCTTCATCGCCGATACGCATGTGACGCCGGAGCCGACGGCCGAGCAGGTGTGCGAGATGACGGGGCTTGCGGCCGAGGCGGTGCGTCGCTTCGGGGTCGAGCCGAAGATCGCGCTCGTGAGCCACTCGAATTTCGGCTCCTCCGGAACGCCCTCGGCGCGGCGCATGCGCGAGGCGCTCGGCCTGATCCGTGCCCGCTTCCCGGGCCTCGAGGTCGAGGGCGAGATGCACGCCGACGCCGCCCTCGTCGAGACGACGCGGTTGCGGCTCTTCCCGCGCTCGGCGCTGAAGGGCAGCGCCAACCTCCTGATCATGCCGAGCCTCGATGCCGCGAACATCTCTTTCGAGCTGCTGAAGGCCGCCGCCGACGGGCTCGCGGTCGGGCCGATCCTGCTCGGCCTCGAGCGGCCGGTGCACGTCGTCTCGCCCTCGATCACGGCGCGTGGGATCCTGAACCTCACCGCTCTTGCGGTGCTCGAGGCGGCGCAGCGCGACGGTGGTTGAGCGGGCGGTTCATGCCGTTTCCACGCCGGTCGTCATCGACTGCGACCCTGGCGTGGACGATTCGCTCGCGCTTCTGATGGCGCTCGCCGCGCCTACGCTGTCGGTGCGGCTCGTCACGGTGGTCGCGGGCAATGCGCCGGTCGCGCTGTGCGCGGCCAATGCACGTCGTGTGCTCGACCTCGCCGGCCGGCATGACATTCCGGTGATCATGGGCGCCGCCGGCCCGCTCGGGGGCGGCGCGGTCCCTGATGCCTTGGTGCACGGGGCGGATGGGCTCGCCGGGCTTGATCTGCCGACCCCCTCGCAGCCGCCGGACGGGTCGGACGCTCCCGCCGCCCTCGCCGCCGCGATGCCGGCAACCGTTCTGGCGCTCGGGCCGCTCACGAACCTCGCGGCGGCGATCGATGCCGGGCTCGAGCCTGAGCGGCTTCTCGTCATGGGCGGTGCGATCGGGCCGGGGAACATGCCCTCGGGGGCCGAGTTCAACGTCGGGGCGGACCCGATCGCCGCGCGCCGCGTCTTCGCCCGCCCGGTCACGCTCGTCCCCCTTGATGTCGCCCGCGCGGCGCTCGCCACACCCGAACGCATCGACGCCATCGCCGCCGCCGGCCGGGTGGGGCAGCGGATCGCGCCGATGCTCGCCGCCTACGCGGAGGCTGATGCGAAGGCCAACGGCCTCGCGGGCGGGATGTGGCCGGATGCGCATGCCGTGGCGGCGCTTCTCGACCCCTCCCTCTACGCCTGGCGCGATGCCGCGATCGAGGTTGACGGGTCCGGCCGCATGCGGTTCGACTGGGAGGGAAGGGGAGCGCGGGTGGCCGTCGCGGTCGATGCGGAGCGGTTCTTCGCCCTGGTCGCGCGGCTCGTCGCCGCGCTTTGAACGTCCGGGCAAACGCCCCACATGAGAGGCGATGAACGACAGGTCGGTTCCTGACAGGGCGAAACGGGCGGATGTGGCCGCCTTCCTGCGCAAGGTGGAATCGCTTCCCGCCGTGCGCGCGGGCAGCGGCCGCCGCGGCCGGCTCCTGTTTGCGATCGACGCCACCGCCTCGCGCCAGCCGACCTGGGACCGCGCCTGTTTCCTCACCGGCCACATGTTCGAGGCGACGCGCGGCTTGGGCGGGCTCTCGATGAGCCTCTGCTACTATCGCGGCTATGGCGAGTTCGCCGCGACCCCGTGGCTCTCCGACACCGACGAGCTGACGCGGCGCATGACGGGGGTCTCCTGCCTCGGCGGGCAGACGCAGATCGCCCGCGTGCTTCGCCATGCCGCCGCCGAGACGCGTAAGGAGCGGATCAACGCCCTCGTCTTCGTGGGCGATGCGGTGGAGGAGGACATCGACAGGCTCGCCCATCTCGCGGGCGAGCTCGGCATGCTCGGCTGCCCCGGCTTCTTCTTCCAGGAGGGCGGGGAGCCGCTGGCCGCACGAACCTTCCGCGAGCTCGCGCGGCTTTCGGGCGGTGCCTATGCACCGTTCGACCTCTCCTCCGCGGACATGCTGCGCGAGCTGCTCACAGCCGTCGCCGTCTATGCGGCGGGCGGGCGCGAGGCTCTGGCGCGGCTGCCCCCCTCGCGCGCGGGCGCGGCCGCCCTGCTCACGCACCAGCTGTCCGGCCGACGATAATGGTCCGCCACCAGAGGGGGTTCGGGTCGGGACGATGACGTGGCTTCTCGGTGGGCTTGCGGTTCTCGCACTCCTTCTGCTCGCTGCCTCCGCCTTCGCCACGGCGCGGATCGAGACGCTGAAGGCCGTGCTCAAATGGGCCGGGCTTGTGGTCGGCTCCGCCGTCGCCCTCTACCTGCTCGCCACGGGCAAGGGCGGGCAGGCGCTGATGCTCGCCGCCGTGCTCGGGCCGCTCGCGATCCGGTTCTGGAACCAGGCCAAGGCGGCGCGGACCTTTTCGCGCGGCGCCCCGGGCCAGGGCGCGGCGAGCGAGGTCACGACCGCCTGGCTCAGGATGCGGCTCGACCATGACACGGGCACGATGAGCGGCACCGTTCTTGCCGGCGAGTTCAAGGGGCGTGAGCTCGCCGAGCTCTCCCTGCCCGACCTGATCGGGCTGTGGCTCTCGCTCCGCGCCGAGGACCCGGAAAGCGTGCCGCTGCTCGAGGCGTGGATGGACCGGCGCTTCGGCGAAGCCTGGCGCGAAGCGGCCGCCGAGGCGGCAGGGGAGGGCGAGGCGCCGCGCCCGGCCGCAGGGCCGATGTCGCGCGCCGATGCGCTTGCCATCCTCGGTCTTCGCGAGGGAGCGACGCCCGAGGAGATCCGCGAGGCGCATCGGCGGCTGATGCGCGCCGCCCACCCCGACCGGGGCGGGTCGGACTGGCTCGCGGCGCGGATCAACGAGGCGCGGGACGTCCTGCTCGGCTGAGCCGGGGGCGTTGCCCTGAGGGGCGGTCGGGCTGTTCGTCCTCGGTTGCGGCGGCCCAGGGCCTGTGGCAATCACCCCCCTATCCTGATCGAGCCGCGCCCCCCGGCCGGCGACCGTCCCCGCCGCTGCGAGAAGGATCGCCCCTCCGATGAAGCCCTTGCGCAAGGCCGTGCTTCCGGTTGCCGGGCTCGGCACGCGGTTCCTGCCGGCGACCAAGGCGATGGCCAAGGAGATGCTCCCGGTCGTCGACAAGCCGCTGATCCAGTACGCGGTGGAAGAGGCGCGGGCAGCCGGAATCGAGCAGTTCTGCTTCGTCACCGGGCGGGGCAAGACCGCGCTTGTCGAACATTTCGACATCGCCTTCGAGCTCGAGGCGACTTTGCGCGAGCGCGGCAAGACGGAGGCGCTCGCCCAGCTCGAGGGTGCCTCCGCCGTGCCCGGCAGCATCGTCTCGGTGCGGCAGCAGGTGCCGCTCGGCTTGGGCCACGCGATCTGGTGTGCGCGCGCCTTCGTCGCCGACGACCCGTTCGCGATCCTCCTGCCCGATGACCTCGTGCTCGCCGACGTCTCCTGGGTCAAGCAGCTCGCCGACGTCTACCGCGAGACGGGGGGAAATGTGGTGGCGGTCGAGGAGGTACCGCGTGAGCACACCAGCCGCTACGGGATCCTCAAGGTGGGCCGCGACGACGGACGGGTGGTCGAAGTCACCGGCCTCGTCGAGAAGCCGAAACCAGAGGAGGCGCCGTCGACGCTCTCGATCGTCGGCCGCTACGTGCTCCTGCCCGATGTGATCGGCGAGATCGCCCGCTTCGAGAAGGGGGCGGGCGGCGAGATCCAGCTCACCGACGCGATGGCGCGGCTGATCGGTCGGCAGCCCTTCCACGGTCTGCGCTGCGCGGGCAGGAGGTTCGACTGCGGCGACAAGGCGGGGTTTCTCGAGGCGCAGATCGCCTTCGCTCTCGCGAGGCCCGACCTCGCCGCGAAGGTGCGCGCCTTCCTTCCCCGCTACGCCTGAGGCAAGGCGATGCGGATCGCGATGATCGGCGGCGGCTATGTCGGCCTCGTCTCGGGCGCCTGCTTCGCCGAGTTCGGTATCGAGGTGGCCGTGGTCGAGGCGGATCGGGCGAAGCTCGCCGCGCTCCAGGCCGGCCGGATGCCGATCTACGAGCCCGGGCTCGAGTCGCTCGTGGCGAGCAACGTCGCCGCCGGGCGGCTCTCCTTCGGGGACGACATCGATGCCGCCGTGGCCGGAGCCGAGGCGGTGTTCATCGCGGTCGGAACGCCGACGCGCCGCGGCGACGGCCATGCCGACCTCTCATACGTCTTCGCCGCCGCGGAACAGGTGGCGCGCGCGCTCGACCACTATGCCGTGATTGTGACGAAATCCACCGTCCCCGTCGGCACCGGGCGGAAAGTGGCCGAGATCGTGCGCGCAACCCGGCCAGACCTTGATTTCGACATCGCCTCGAACCCGGAATTTCTGCGCGAGGGCAGCGCGATCGGCGATTTCATGCGGCCCGACCGGGTGGTGATCGGCACCGACAGCGAGCGTGCCCGCGAGGTGCTGAGGCGACTCTACCGCCCGCTCTACCTGATCGAGACGCCGATTGTCTTTACCGGGCTCGAGACCGCCGAGCTCATCAAGTACGCGGCCAACGCCTTCCTTGCGATGAAGGTCACCTTCATCAACGAGATGGCCGATCTCGCCGAGGCCGTCGGGGCGGATGTGCATGACATCGCCCGCGGCATCGGCCTCGATGGGCGGATCGGGCGCAAGTTCCTCCACCCCGGCCCGGGCTTTGGCGGCTCCTGCTTCCCGAAGGATACGCTCGCGCTCGTGCGCACAGCCCAGGAGCACCACGCGCCGACACGGCTGATCGAGACCGTGGTGGCGGTGAACGAGGCGCGCAAGGCCTCGATGGCCTCGCGGATCATCTCGGCCTGCGGCGGGTCGGTGCGCGGCAAGCGCATCGCCGTGCTCGGCCTGACCTTCAAGCCCGAGACCGACGACATGCGCGAGGCGCCCTCGCTCTCGATCGTGCCTCGCCTCGTGGAGAACGGCGCGATCGTGACCGCCTACGACCCGGAGGGCATGGAGCAGGCGAAGCCCCTTCTGCCCCCGTCCGTCGCTTACGCCGCCGACGCGCTCGCCGCCGCCCGAGGGGCTGACGCGCTCGTCCTGATCACGGAATGGAACGAGTTCCGCGCGATCTCGCCTGAGCGGCTGCGGGCCGCGATGGCGGGCGACGTCGTGGTCGACCTCCGCAACGTCTGGGATCCGGTGGCGATGCGCCGGGCCGGTTTCCGCTACTCCTCGATCGGCAGGCCCTGAAGGGAGCGCTCGCCATGGCCTTCAGCCACCGTTTCGACCCGACAAGCCTTCGCGAATACGACATCCGCGGCATCGTCGGCCGCACGCTCTCGGAGCGTGATGCGTTCGCGATCGGCCGATGCTTTGGAAGCCTCGTCGTCCGACGGGGCGGGTCGGTGGTCGCGGTCGGGCGTGACGGTCGGCTGTCTGGCCCCGCGCTCGAGCAGGCTCTGGTGGACGGACTGAAGGCCTGCGGGCTTCGCGTGCTGCGCATGGGGGTGGGCCCGACCCCGATGCTCTACTTCCTCAACGTCGCGCGCGGCTGCGACGGCGCGATCCAGGTGACGGGAAGCCACAACCCCCCCGACCACAACGGCTTCAAGATGGTGCTCGGCGGCAAGCCCTTTTTCGGCGGAGAGATCGAGGAGATCGGCCGGATGGCGGCGTCGGGCGACGTCGTCCCGGAGGCCGCGGGCAGCGAGGAGCCGGTCGACATCGCGCCCGAGTATGTCGAGCGCATTCTGCGCGACTGGGACGGCGGCGACCGGGCGCTCACCGTGGTCTGGGACAACGGCAATGGCGCGGCCGGCGAGGTGCTCGCGCGCCTCGTCGCTGGGCTTCCCGGCCGGCACGAGATCCTCTTCCCCGAGATCGACGGCACCTTCCCCAACCACCACCCTGACCCGACCGTTCCGAAGAACCTCGAGGCGCTGATCGCGCGCGTCACCGCCACAGGCGCCGATCTTGGCATCGCCTTCGACGGGGACGCCGACCGGATCGGTGTGGTCGATGACAAGGGGCACATCCTGTTCGGCGACCAGCTTCTGATCGTGCTCGCCCGCGACGTGCTCTCCCGCAACCCGGGCGCCACCATCATTAGCGATGTCAAGGCCTCGCAGGTTCTGTTCGACGAGATCGCCCGCTCGGGCGGCAGGCCGCTGATGTGGAAGACCGGGCATTCGCTCGTGAAGGCGAAGATGGCGGAGACCGGGGCGCCGCTCGCGGGCGAGATGAGCGGGCATGTGTTCTTCGCCGAGCGCTGGTACGGCTTCGACGATGCGCTCTACGCCGCCGTTCGGCTGCTCGGCGTGGTCGCGCGCCTCTCCGAGCCTCTCTCGGCCGTCCGCGCCGCCCTGCCGCAGGTGGTGAACACGCCCGAGCTTCGCCTGCCCTGCGACGACACGCGCAAATTCGACGTCGTGCGCGAGGTGGCGGCGCGCCTCAAGGCGGCCGGGGCACGCGTCTCCGATGTCGATGGCGTTCGGGTGACGACCGAGGATGGCTGGTGGCTGTTGCGCGCCTCCAACACCCAGGCGGTTCTCGTGGCGCGGGCTGAGTCGACCACTGGACCGGCCGGGCTCGAGCGTCTGAAGGCGGCGCTCGCTGACCAGCTCGCCGCCTCGGGGATCAGGCTCGATCTCGAGGCCGCCGCGTCCGGCCACTGAGGCCGGCACCCGCGATGCGGGTGTTCCTCTACGGGACCCTGATGGACCCGGCGGTGTTCCAGCGCATCGCCGGAACGGCCGCGCCGCTCGAGGCGGCGCGTCCCGCCCTGCTCGAAGGCTGGCGTCGTGTCACGCTCCGCGCGGCGCCCTTCCCGACGCTCCTGCGTGACCCCTCTGGCCGCGTGGACGGGCTCCTCGCCACGATCCCCCTGGCCCTGCTTCCGCCCCTACACGCTTACGAGGGCCAGCTCTACCGTTTCGTCACCGTGCGGGTTCTCAGCGACGGGGCGATCCTCTCCGCCCGCGCCTGGGTGGCCCATCCAAGCCGGGCCGACCCGCGCCGCCCCTGGCCGCCTGCCTGAGCGACGGGCGCCGAGTGACTTTCCGATCACGATTTCGTGATCTTTCCTTGCATGGCCGATATGCGCCAACCTCATACTTATTTCGTCCAAGAACCGAACGAACGGGGAGGTTTCGAATGCGCATCGCTGCCGTGGCCGCGCTTGCGGCGATCGTCGCCGCAACACCAGGCGACGCCTCAGCGCAGGCGCGTTGGGAACCCTCCCGCCCGGTGCAGTTCCTCGTCCCGGCGGGAACCGGCGGCGGCGCCGACCAGATGGCCCGCGTGATCCAGGGCATCGTCTCCAAGCACAACCTGATGCGCCAGCCGATCGTGGTGGTAAACAAGGGCGGCGGCGCCGGTGCGGAGGCCTTCCTCGAGGCGAAGGGGGCTCGCGGCAACCCGCACCTCTTGATCATCACTCTCTCGAACCTGTTCACCACGCCGATCGCCACGGGTATCCCATTCAACTGGCGCGACCTCACGCCCGTGAAGATGCTCGCGCTCGACGAATTCGTCCTCTGGGTGCACGCGGAAGCGCCCTACACCACGGTTCCCGCCTTCCTCGAAGCAGCAAGGGCCAGCCGCCTCCGCTTCGCCGGCACTGGCTCCCGCCAGGAGGACCAGATCATCGTCGCCGCCATCACCAAGGCGACCGGCATCCCCTTCACCTACATCCCCTACCAGGGCGGCGGCGCCGTCGCGGTCGCGCTCGTCGGCAAGCATGTCGAGGCGACGGTGAACAACCCGATCGAGGCGGTGACGCACTGGCGCGCAGGCGCGCTGAGGCCGCTCTGCGTGTTTGACTCTCAGCGCCTGCCCGTGACCGAGAAGATGACCGAGACCCAGGCCTGGAGCGACATTCCCACCTGCCGCGAGAGCGGGCTCGATGTCGAATACCTGATGATGCGCGCGATCTTCATGCCCCCAGGCGTGACCCAGGCGCAGGTGAACTTCTACATCGACCTTCTCGAGAAGGTGCGGCAGACCGAAGAGTGGAAGGACCTGATGAAGCAGGGCGCCTTCAACCTCACGACGCTCACCGGCCAGCCCTTCGTCGAATGGCTCACCCGCGAGGAGGAGCGTCACCGCACGCTGATGACCGAGGCAGGGTTCGTCGCAGGGCGCTGACTGGGCGGCGGCGCATGCGCGGTTTCCAGGGGGTCAGCAGGCGCAGGGCAGAACTCGCCCTTGCGGCGCTGTTCGCGATCGTCGCAGCGCTCGCGATCGGCGATTCGCTGCGGATCGGCGCAGGCTGGGGGGAGGACGGGCCGCGCTCTGGCTATTTCCCGTTCTGGGTCGGCGCGATCCTGCTCGCCGCTGCGGTCGCACAGCTTATCTCCGCTCTCGGGGTGAGGCCGAGGGAGGGCTTCGCCACACGCGAGGAGCTCCTCCGCGTCGCCTCCGTGCTCTTCCCTGCTGCCGTTCAGGTGGCGCTGATGCCGCTCCTCGGCCTCTACCTCTCCTCCGCCCTGCTGGTCACCTGGTTCATGGCGCGGATCGGCGGATTCTCCTGGGCGGCGGCGGCTGCTTCCGGCCTTGCCACCGCCGTCATCGCCTTCGTCGTGTTCGAGATCTGGTTCCTCGTCGCCCTGCCGAAGGGGCCCATCGAAGAACTGCTCGGCTTCTGATCGCGCCTCTGGAACAGGAGGGGAAATGGACCAGCTCGGCCTCCTGCTGAACGGCTTCGCCGTCGCTCTCGACCCCTGGAACGTCGCGCTGATGCTGATCGGCATCGTGCTCGGCGTGGTGATCGGCGTTCTGCCGGGCCTTGGCGGCGCGAACGGTGTGGCGATCCTGTTGCCGCTCACCTTCAGCCTCCCGCCGGTGAGCGCGATCATCCTCCTCTCCTGCATCTACTGGGGGGCGCTGTTCGGCGGGGCGATCACCTCCATCCTGTTCAACATCCCAGGCGAGCCCTGGTCGGTCGCGACCACCTTCGACGGCTACCCGATGGCGCAGCAGGGCCGCGCGGCTGAGGCGCTGACGGCCGCCTTCACCTCCTCCTTCGTCGGCGCCTTCTTCGCGATCGTGATGATCACCTTCGTCGCCCCGCTCGTGGCCGGTTTCGCGCTGCGGTTCGGCCCCCCCGAGTTCTTCGCGGTGATGTTCCTCGCCTTCGCCTCCTTCATCGGCATGGGCTCCGGTTCGCCTCTGAAGACCCTGATCGTCACCATGGCCGGGTTCCTGCTCGCCTGCGTCGGGCTCGACAGCGTCACCGGCTCGCTCCGCCTCACCTTCGGCTTGACCGAACTGATGCGCGGCTTCGACTTCCTCGTCGCGGTGATCGGCCTGTTCGGTATCGGCGAGATCCTCACCTCGATTGAGGAGGGGCTCGCGTTCCGCGGCGCTGCGGCGGCGATCGACCTCTCTGTGGTGCGCCGCACCTGGGCGGAACTGCCGCGGCATTGGGCGCTGTCGCTCCGCTCCGCCCTGATCGGCTGCTGGATGGGTGTGACGCCTGCCGGAGCCACCCCTGCCTCCTTCATGAGCTACGGGGTGGCGCGGCGCATGGCGAGGCCCGGCGAGGTGCCGTTCGGCAAGGGCCGGATCGAGGGCGTGATCGCCCCTGAGACGGCGGCGCACGCTGCCGGCACCTCGGCGCTTCTGCCGATGCTCGCGCTTGGCGTGCCAGGCTCCCCCACCGCGGCGGTGCTGCTCGGGGGACTGATGATGTGGGGCCTACAGCCCGGGCCGATGCTGTTCGTCGAGCAGGCGGATTTCGTCTGGGGCCTGATCGCCTCGATGTATCTCGGCAACCTCGTCGGCCTCCTGCTCGTGCTGTTCGCGGTGCCGTGGTTCGCGGCCATATTGCGGGTGCCCTTTGCGGTGATCGCGGCGCTCATCCTCGTGATCTGCTCGATCGGCGCCTACACGGTGAACAACGCCTGGTTCGACGTCGTCGTGATGCTCTCTTTCGGAGTGCTCGGCTATGCGCTGAAGAAGCTCGACTATCCGCTCGCGCCACTCGTGCTCGCGCTTGTGCTCGGCAACCGCACCGAGCAGGCCTTCCGACAGTCGATGCTGTCCTCGCAAGGCGACCTTGGCGTCTTCTTCTCCAACTGGCTCGTCGGCTCGATCATGACGGCCGGGCTCGTGCTTCTGTTCTGGCCACTGTTCAGCCGCCTGCGCGGGGCGGTGCAGGTGGCGCTCTCGCGTCGCGCGGGCTGAGCGGCACGAGGCGTCTCGGCAGCCAGGCTCGGGCATCCCGGTCGCAGGATCCCGGTGCACGACCGCGCGGGCGAAGCGACGCGTGCGAGGCCGGCGCCGGATCCGCATCGATCGAGGGGTGCAATGTCCGCCTCCGCAGGCCTGGGCGACCATCCTGCTCTCGCAAGGACGTTCTCAGCGGACTAGCCGGGGCAGCGGATGCGCGCGATGCTCGCGCCCGCCACGCCATCAGAGAGGCCGCCGATGCTGCAGACACCGCCCGCGCTTCCCGGCATGCCCGAAGACGAGATCGACACGCCTGCGCTGCTGCTCGACCTCGACGCCTTCGAGCGGAACCTCGACACCATGGCCGCCCTGCTCGCGCCGACCGGAGCGAGGCTCCGGGCCCATGCGAAGACCCACAAATCCGCCACGATCGCCCGGCTTCAGGCCGAGCGCGCCGGCGCGGTGGGGCAATGCGTTCAGAAGGTCGGCGAGGCCGAGGCGCTCATCTGGGGCGGCATCGGCGACGTCATCGTCACCAACGAGGTGGTCGGCCGGGAGAAGCTCGCGCGACTCTTCGGCCTCACGCGTCTTGCGCGCGTCTCCGTCTGCGTTGATGACCCGGTCCAGATCGCCCTGCTCGAGGGGGCGGCGGAAGCAACCGGCGGGCGGATCGAGGCGCTCGTCGAGATCGATGTCGGGATGGAGCGCTGCGGCATCGCGCCCGGGCCCCCTGCGGTCGCGCTCGCCGAGCGGATCGCCGGCTCGCGGCATCTCGTGTTCGGGGGGCTTCAGGCCTATCACGGCCGCGCGCAGCATCTGCGAAGGGCGGAAGAGCGTCAGGCGGCGATTGCAGAGGCAGCCGAGGCGACGCGCCGGACGGTGGAGCAGCTCCGCCAGCGCGGCCTCGCCTGCCGCGTTGTGGGCGGCGCCGGCACGGGAACCTTCGCGCTCGAGGCCGCTTCCGGCATCTGGAACGAGATCCAGGCCGGCTCGTTCTGCTTCATGGACGCCGACTACGCCCGAAACCTCGAGGCGGACGGTTCACCGGTCTCGACCTTCCGCCACGCCCTGTTCGTGCTCGCGACCGTGATCAGCACGCCGCGGCCTGGCCTTGCCGTGCTCGATGTCGGCCACAAGGGGGTCGCGGTCGATTGCGGCCTGCCGCTCGTGTGGCAGATGCCGGATGTGCGCTACGTCGGTGCCTCGGACGAGCATGGCAAACTCGTCTGGGAGGGCGGCGACCGCCGGCTCGCGATCGGGCAGAAGCTCCGCCTCATCCCCGGGCACTGCGACCCGACGGTCGATCGCTACGACTGGTATGTCGGCGTCAGGGGGGGGCGGGTGGAGAGCGTCTTTCCCGTCGATGCCCGCGGCGCGATGCGCTGACGGCAGGCGGGGCCGGCCTGTTCTGCTCCTCAGCCGCGTGGGCGTGGGCTCGACGCCACGCCAGCGGGGGGGATCGCCGTGCAGGCCTGCTTGCGGCGCGCGCGATCGGAACACGCGCGCTGCGCCTCTGCCGCCGTGAGGTTCGTCACCTGGGCGCGGAACAGCGTGCGGCCGGAGCGGGTCCGCACCGGCGTGACGGTGCTCTCGGCGCGCGCGATGCCGATCTGGCGCTCGGCGTTCCGGGCGGCCGAGAGCGCCTGGGCGCGCGTCGAGAAGGCGCCGACCTGCACCGCCCAGTCGGTCACGGGCCCCTGGCGGCCGCGCGTCGCCTGGCGTTCCGCCCTCTGCATCGCAGCACGCTCCGGTTGAGGTGTCGCGGCATTGGCGCGCGAGACCAGGGCGAAGGAGGTGTGGGAGGCGAACCGGGCCGTGCCGCCGAAGGCGTCGTCGAGCAGGCTTGCCACATGCCGGTCGCGCTCCTCCGCCGTCGCTCCGCCGAACACGGCGGCGACCACGCGACGGCCGTCACGCTCAGCCGAGACAAGGACGTTGAAGCCGCTCTCGCGGATGAAGCCGGTCTTGATCCCGTCCGTCCCCTCATAGCCGGTCAAGAGCCGAAGGTTGTGGTTGCGGTGCACTTTGCCGCGGAAGCGGAACTGTTCCGTCGCGAAGTAGCGATAGAAGCCCGGATGGTCGAGGATGATGCGTCGCCCAAGCGTGGCCATGTCCCGTGCGGTGGTGACCTGCTCGCGGTCGGGCAGGCCGGAGGCGTTCCGGAACACGGTCTCCCGCATGCCGATCGAGCGCGCCTTTAGCGTCATCAGCCGCGCGAAGGCCGGCTCCGATCCGGCGAAGTGCTCGGCGATCGCGACCGCGACGTCGTTCGCCGACTTGGTGATGATGGCAAGCAGGGCCTGCTCGAGCGTGATCCGCGTGCCGGGCGGCAGGCCGATCTTCGAGGGCGGGGCGGCGGCGGCGTTGGGCGAGATCACGAGGGTGTCGGACAAGCGGGCGCGGCCCTCCGCCACGGCATCGAACACGAGGAACGCCGTCATCACCTTGGCGAGCGAGGCGGGGCGGCGGGGTTCGTCCGGATCGACGGCCGAGAGCACCCGGCCGGACGCCGCGTCGATCACGATCGAGGCGTAGCGCCCGCTGCCGATCTGCGCGGTGGCCGGCGCGGCGGCTAAGGCGAGGAGGATCGCGGCGAGAACGGACCTGAGGAAGCCGCCGGCGCGCCGCAGGAGGGGGTGATCCATTCGTCCTCGCCCTTTTCGTCCTCGCCCGTCCTTTTCAGCCGGTGCACGCCGGCGCGATGCTCCGACCGTAGGTGGTTCCGCCGTGGCCTGTCCAGACGGAAGAAGCGTAAACGCAGACACTTAGCGGCGATTGTTGCAGGCAGGCCACGCTCCGCGCAGGACTCGGCCGTTGTGCAGTGCAACAAAGCGCTTGACCCGGAGCATCATACACGCCATTTTCCGATCGTGCTGCAGCGCAGCAAAACGCGCTGCCATATGACCCCGATCGTAGGACCGCGGCGACCCCGCGCGTGAAAAGGAAGAGATAACCATGAGCAGCAATACGAAAGCCGCCCCCGCGATGGACGCCGGTGTCGAGGCAGTGGACACCCTCGTGAAGCAGGGTGCGGAGATGGCGGAGAAGGGCTTCGAGCAGGCCCGTAGCATCCTGAAGCAGAACATGGACGAGGCGCAGAAGCATGCGGCCGTCGCACAGCGCACGCTCGAGGAGGCCATCGCCTTCGGCCGCGGCAATCTCGAGGCGTTCGTGAAGTCCTCGACGATCCTCACCGAGGGCATGCAGGAGCTCGCGCGTGCGACGCTCGCCTTCGGCCAGGCCGCCTTCGCCGACGGGATCGAGAACGCCAAAGCGCTGGCCGCCGTGAAGTCGGTGCGCGAGGCGCTAGACCTCCAGGCTGCGTTCGCCAAGGCCTCGACGGAGAAGATGGTCGCAGAGACGACGAAGCTGACCGAGACCTCTGCGAAGCTCGCCGAGAAGGTGATGGCGCCGATGATCGAGCGCATGAACCAGGCGGTAAAGACCTTCGGCAAGCCGATCGCCGCCTGAGGGGAGCAATTCCGGGCGCGTGCTTCGCCCGGAGGCAGCGCTGCCGAATTTCCCGGCAGACCTTCTGTTGTGGCCCGGGTGGCTTGCCGCCCGGGCCATTCTCATGTCGCCCGCATCCGGTTCGCCCGGAGTTTACGGTGTCTCCACCGTCACGCGCGACGCTCGCCGGCATGGAGGCCGCGGCACACCCTTTCAACGCTCGGCCCCGATCCGATATCATCGGGAAGCTCCGGCAGGGCGCACGCCGCGCCGGATGATGGGTGCATCGCGACAGCGGGGTGTTGATACGGCACGCAGCCATGAGCGACACGGAGAGGCGGGGCAACCAGGGTGGCGACGCGCCGGGCACCGGCGTGGTGATCAAGACTCGGCCGAAAACCCGCAAGCCCTCGATGTACAAGGTGCTGATGCTGAACGACGACTACACGCCAATGGAGTTCGTCGTGCACGTTCTCGAGCGCTTCTTCAACAAGAGCCGGGAGGAGGCGACCCGGATCATGCTGCATGTGCACCGGCGCGGGGTCGGGGTGTGCGGCGTGTTCACCTACGAGGTCGCCGAGACCAAGGTGACGCAGGTGATGGACCTGGCGCGCCAGCACCAGCACCCGTTGCAGTGCACAATCGAGAAGGAGTGATCCTTCCCGGTGCGCGAAGGGGCACGATATCTGCATCATGCCCGGCGGGGGCGATCGGCGGAATGGCCGCCGGAGCCTCCAGGGCAGCGGCCCTGATGTGAGGCCGCGAGCGCAAGGAGAGCGTGCGCATGTTGTCCCGGACCCTTGAGCAGACACTCCACCGCGCGCTCAGTCTCGCCTCGGAACGCAAGCACGAATACGCCACACTCGAGCATCTGCTTCTGTCGCTCTTGGACGATCCCGACGCGGCCAACGTGCTGCGCGCCTGTGCGGTGGACAGTGAGCGGCTTCGCCGTGAGGTGACCGAGTTCCTCGACAAGGACCTCGCCGGCCTCGTCACCGACCGCGGCGGGGACCCAAAGCCGACCGCCGGATTCCAGCGCGTCGTGCAGCGCGCCGCCATCCATGTGCAGTCCTCCGGCCGCGACGAGGTCACAGGCGCCAACGTGCTCGTCGCGCTGTTCTCCGAACGAGAAAGCCATGCCGTCTACTTCCTGCAGCAGCAGGACATGACGCGCCTCGATGCCGTGAACTTCATCAGCCACGGCATCGCCAAGGTGCCTGGGCGGAGCGAGAAGCGCCCCGTGCAGGGAACGAACGAGGGCGAAGGAGGCGAGGGGCGCGAGGAGAAGCCGTCGCGCCGCAGCCAGGAGGCGCTCAGCACCTATTGCATCAACCTCAACAAGAAGGCGGCGGCCGGGAAGATCGACCCGCTCATTGGCCGCGAGCAGGAGGTCGAGCGCACCATCCAGATCCTCTGCCGCCGAACGAAGAACAACCCGCTCTATGTGGGCGACCCGGGCGTGGGCAAGACGGCGATCGCCGAGGGGCTCGCGAAGCGGATCATCGAGGGCGACGTGCCCGAGGTGCTCGCGAAATGCACCATCTACGCCCTCGACATGGGCGCCCTGCTCGCCGGCACGCGCTACCGCGGCGATTTCGAGGAGCGGCTGAAGGCGGTGGTGTCGGAACTCGAGGCGCAGGGCGGCTCGGCCATCCTGTTCATCGACGAGATCCACACCGTTATCGGCGCAGGTGCCACCTCCGGCGGGGCGATGGATGCGTCGAACCTGCTCAAGCCCGCGCTTGCGTCCGGCACGCTGCGCTGCATCGGCTCCACCACCTACAAGGAGTATCGCAACTATTTCGAGAAGGACCGCGCGCTCGTCCGCCGCTTCCAGAAGATCGACGTGGCCGAGCCCTCGCTCGATGACGCGATCAAGATCCTCAAGGGGCTCAAGGCGAACTACGAGAAGCACCACAAGGTCCGCTACACCGACGACGCGATCAAGGCGGCGGTGGAGCTCTCCGCCCGCTACATCCATGACCGCAAGCTCCCCGACAAGGCGATCGACGTGATCGACGAGGTCGGCGCCTCGCGGATGCTCCTGCCCGAGAACAAGCGCCGCAAGACGGTGACGGTGAAGGATGTCGAGGACATCGTCGCCAAGATCGCGCGGATCCCGCCCAAGGCGGTCTCGACCGACGATCGCGAGACGCTGCGCAACCTCGAACGCGACCTCAAGGCGATGGTGTTCGGCCAGGACAAGGCGATTGAGGCGCTCGCCTCGGCCATCAAGCTCGCCCGCGCGGGCCTGCGCGACAGCGACAAGCCGATCGGCAACTACCTGTTCTCCGGCCCCACCGGCGTGGGCAAGACCGAGGTGGCGAAGCAGCTCGCGAAGCTCCTTGGCATCGAGCTGATTCGCTTCGACATGTCGGAGTACATGGAGCGGCACTCGGTCAGCCGCCTGATCGGCGCGCCGCCTGGCTATGTCGGCTTCGACCAGGGCGGGCTCTTGACCGATGCGGTCGACCAGCACCCGCACTGCGTCCTCCTCCTCGATGAGATCGAGAAGGCGCATCCGGACCTCTACAACATCCTGTTGCAGGTGATGGACCACGGGAAGCTTACCGACCACAACGGCAAGCAGGTCGACTTCCGGAACGTGATCCTGATCATGACGACGAACGCGGGCGCCTCCGATCTCGCCAGGAACGCGATCGGCTTCGCACGCGAGGGGCGGGAGGGCGAGGACGAGGACGCGATCAAGCGCCTGTTCACCCCAGAGTTCCGCAACCGACTCGACGCGATCATCCCCTTCGCGAACCTCACGCCCGACATCGTCGGCCGTGTCGTCGACAAGTTCATTATGCAGCTCGAGGCCCAGCTCGCCGACCGCAACGTCACGATCGAGCTGACGGACGGAGCGCGCATGTGGCTCGCCGAGAAGGGTTACGACCGGCTCTATGGCGCCCGGCCGCTTGCCCGGGTGATCCAGGAGCATGTGAAGAAGCCGCTTGCCGAGGAGCTCCTCTTCGGCCGCCTGACCAAGGGCGGGGCGGTGCGCGTCGGCGTGGACGAGGAGGGCAAGTCGCTGACCTTCGCCTTCGTCGAGGCACCGGTGGCTGCGCTGCCGAAGCCGGAGGGCGACGGCGGCGAGGGCGACGAGGAGAGGGCGCCGGAGGCGGTGGAGTAGCGGCGCCGCGCGAGCGCCTGCGCCTACGCAGCGGCCGAGGTGGCCGCTCCGGAGAACGAGGCCACAGCCCGGGGCGGGGAAGGAAGCGCCGCGGCTCTGACGACTGAGCCTTTCCCCGCCCGGTGCCCTCCTCACGCCGGTCGCGTGCGCGTCCATCCGAGCTTCGCTTACGCCGCCGACGAGCAACGATCGCGGGCCACTGCGTGCGGGCAGGCGGCAAGCGGCCCGGGCTCGACTCCAGAGGCGGCTCATCCTGCGCGCTTTCGGGCCCGCATCCGTTCCGTCTGGCGTCCCTGACACGTGTCAATTCCGCTCTGGCGCCGAGCCTCGGTTGCGCTACTCTGTGTTCACGACATGGAAGAAACCTGAATGAACAGGGGGATTTGCATGGCCTCGGCCGAGCCTCTTCGCGTC